>Ga0190334_1000578_pt1 | contig 17656 bp, 16 predicted proteins | sample 48720478_MG_FD_161270 | JGI IMG/M metagenome (GOLD analysis project Ga0190334, IMG submission 161270) | Hydrothermal vent sediment bacterial communities from Southern Trench, Guaymas Basin, Mexico - 4872-04-7-8_MG | ecosystem: Environmental > Aquatic > Marine > Hydrothermal vents > Sediment ...
AGAAAGCAGGATAACAATTCCCAGAAGAGCGGCCAAAATCTGTTTTTTGGCTTTACCTAACTTTTCCGGGTCTCCGGCCGAGGTTAAATAAACAATTCCTCCGACAATTAAAGCCAGCAGGGCAATCACTCCGGAAATAGATATCAGATAAATATATAAATTTTGGAAGGCGTTTGTGATAGCGGGCATAGTGGTAAACTCCGAAAACAAAATTTTTAAATCAAGACCCCTGTTCGCCCCGCCGCGGCGGGGCTCACCGCGTCCCAACTCTATGATTTAAAAATTTGTTTTCTTCGTTTTAGACTTACTTTATATTACAACAGTAGAAGTTTAAAGAATTAAAGCATCCGGCAAGGTCTGGGTCGTTTGTTTGCCGAGCTTTGTCGTCTAAACAGGCTCGGACGCATTCTCTGTGTTTGTCCTGACCTATTTCTAAATAACATTCTTCAAAACAATCGCCGTATACGGTTTGAACCATTTTTTGCTGGTTTGGGTCCCAGGATTCTGTCTGGCAGGAGAATCTTAGCACTTGATTCTGAGGAGGGACCACGGCCCCTAAAACTTGGTCGCTGTTATACAAAACCTTATCTCTTTTTTGCCAATCGCCTGAACTGCATTCATGCATTGGGTTTCTGACTTCGTCCTCCAAATCCTCAAGAACGGCCGGAATTATTTCATCAATCAAGGGTATTATGCCTGTTTTCTCTACTTTTTCTTTTGGCGTTTCTTGTCCGGTTGGTTCTTTGCCTTCAACCAAATCTTTTAATTCCTGCCAGATTTTTTCAATTTCTTCAAGCTTTTCTTTGATTTCCTTGTAGGGGCAAGGAGTATCCTCGTCTCTTTCTTTGCATTCGCTGGGATAACTTCCCGAGGAATCAGCGCAGCAGTAAGCCCAACCCTTGCATCCAGGCCTGCATCGCCAACTGCCGTGTTTTTTATACATACATTCTTTGAGGCAGGGAAAAGAAGAACAGCGTCTCTCACAGCCCCTCTGCGAACTGCACTGGCTGATTAATGTCTGAAGCTCATCCACGGCCGTAGTTAATTCTTTTATTTTTTCAATAAATGTTTCTAATTTATCTATTAAAAGCCGGGCCACCCTTTTTGCCCGGTCTATTATTTCACCGACCGGCGCTTCGTCAGAACAAGCCATTGATTCTGAAACAACTGTTTCTGCTTCTTCCATAGTTTCGGCCTTGTCAAGGGCTTGTTCAGAAGGAGCTAACATTGGAAAAGGGCTTGGCTCTTCAAGGGTTCCGCTGACAGCGCAATAAAAAGTGGCAAAATCGTAATCGATTTTTTTAGTTGGCTGAAAATACCAACTGCCGTATATATTTTTTGTGTATTCCCCGGTATAATACCTGATATTTATGTCGTCCCAGAAATTGATTTGCCTTAAAGTCCACTTCTGGCTGTTAAAACTATCGCTTTTTAAATAAAATTGGGCTAAACTGTTTAAGTCGCGCAAAGGGCATTCTTTTATGAGTTTTTCCGCCCTTTTTAGACGTTCCAGCCATTCCTTTAAAGATTTAATTTCTTCCTCGGTTTTGATTTGTTCTTTAGTTAAGCTGGTGGTAATTTTTTCTTTTTTCTTTTTTTTATTGAATTGAATAATTTCCGCGCCCTTGTAAATAACATTAAGGTTTTCTTCTTCGGTTTTTTGTATATCCCCTCTGACTTTTGCGCAGGGGTCAGAGGAACAGGGTCCGGTGCTGGAACATCCGCCAAGATCACATTTCCAGGTCGTGTTTTCTGATTTATTTCCGCCGCAGGGCTCCTCGGGAGCAGTTTGTCTGCAGCTGCACTTATCGGCCGCTTCTTTTAAATCCTGGCTTTGCTTCTTTAATTTATCAGCTAAGCCCATATCTTTATCTTTGCCAATTACGGCCCGGCTAATATTTTTAATCCTTAACATTCTGGGGAGGGGCGGGTCTTTGGGTTCCGGATAGTCGGAAATATAGGTTTCAAAAAGTTTTTCAATTATTCTGGAAAAGGGAATTTCCGCGTCAATTGAGGTTTGGACAGCAGTGACCTTTGGCGGTTCAATATGCGGAGGCACTTTTATATCAATTGGTTTTAAAGAGGGCAGTTCTAAAATTGTGAATTCCGGATTAATGGTTTTCAGAATTAAAAAAGAAGAAAGCAGAATTAAAAGCCCGAAAAAAGCGCCAGTAATTTGTTTTTTGGCAGAGACTAAACTCTCTGGCTTGCCGGCAGAAGTTAAATATTTTATCCCTCCGTAGATTAAAAAAAATAAAGCCAAGATGCCTCCGGCCCAGATAGATAAATCAACAAAATATTTAATGTAAAGAGAGAGATGAGTTTCTGGAGGCGCGGAGCGGAGAAAATCTTGGGGAGGCGCTGCGCCCGGAATCTTGGGATAAATTATTTCTAAGAGAAAATAAAACATAACATCGTAAGTTGGATTTTTTAAACAAACATTCGGATAAGCCAGGTGGGCAGGATATCGCTTATCATTGGAATCCGTTCAATAATAAAAGGAATAAGCAGTGATTTAAATGAGGTTTTGGCTATTAGAACCAAAAAAACAATAAATATTATTTCTAATGGCAGTTCTATTGCTTGGTCAATAAAAGGAATCGGAATCAGGTCAATAATTTCAATAATAAGGGCAAAAAAAATTAAAATCATTCCCCCGGGAGAAAGCAGGACATCTCCGGGGATTTTCTGAAACCATCCGCCTTTCTTTTTTACAGGGATTTTTATTTTTTCTTCAGCCATGCTTTATAAAACTCTAAATTCAAAATCACAAAGCCAAGACTGCTTGCCTTTGTTTAGAATTTTGAATTTTGGTCATTAGAATTTGTTTGTAATTTACTGCTTGTAGTTTGGAATTTTATTCCCCGAGTTCTTTTTTAGCTTGTTTTATTTTTTTGAGTTCTTCCGGAGCGGTGGTGATTATCTGGTTTTCGGTATAGGAAGCCAGGACTTTAATTAAAACATGCTTGGTGCCGGCGAAAAATATCCCTTCGCCGACAGGAGCCTCCAAAAGGAGCATTTTTTCTTCTTCGGTGAGATTAAAGGTTTTTTGGACAACATTTATTGTGGCCGGACTTTGTTTCATTAAAAGGGCAAGACTGGAATTCGTGATAATCGGTTTTCCGTACTCCGATTTCATAAAATCATTAACGTCTTGAGTAATAGTGGTGACTCCTAACCAATATTTTCTGGCTCTTTTAACCGTTCCAAAAAGAAAAGAAGCGCCATCTTCGTTTTTCATCAGCCACCATGCCTCGTCCACAATTAAAAGCCGTTTCTTTAGTTCTGAAGTAATTGTTTTCCAGATATATCTTAAAATTATAAAGAGAGCCATGGGCCTTAATTCGTCTTCCATATCCCTGATTCCAAAAACAACCAAGCGATTTTTCATATTTATGTTTGATGGTTGATTGAAAAAGTTGGCATAAACCCCCTTGGTAAATCTTCGGATTCTTTTTAACAATGATTCAGCCCCCTCCATAGTAGAAAGGACTGTTTCCAAATCGCTCATTAGGGGAAAGGGAAGTTCTTTCCCCCATTTTTTAGGGTCTGTTTCAGGGGTAATATCTTTGGCGGCATAGACCTCGGTGATTGCCCTATCCATAATACCATCTTCTTCCGGAGTTAAACCGCCCAACATTACTCTCATCAAGCCCACCAAATTAATAATGTTTGTTCTTAAAACATCTTCCGGTTTTTCATCTTCTTTCGGCGGAGGAAGGTCAAAGGGATTTATATGATAATTAGAGGCCAGGGAAATGTTAAAGAAAGAACCTCCTGCCGCCTCTGCTAAAAACTTGTATTCGTTTTCCGGGTCAATAATTATTCCATCAACCCCCAGCATTAAATATCTTAACATTTCTAATTTTACGCTGTAGGATTTGCCGCTTCCCGAAGTGGCGAAAATTACCGAATTAGCATTAGCTAAAGTGAATCTGTCAAACAAAACCAGAGAGTTGTTGTGTTTATTAATGCCATAAAGAATCCCCTCATTAGAGCTTAAGTCAAAAGAAATAAAAGGAAAAGTGCTAGAAAGCGGGCCTGTGTTCATTAGCGTGGTTACCGCAAGCTGGTCCAAATTATAAGGAGAGGTGCAGGTAAAGGCCTCTTTTTGCTGGTAGAGAGCGGGCTTAATGTAGATAAGTCGCGATTCCAAAATTGACCTTAGGTTAGTTTCAATTTCCCGCAATTCTTTTTCCGAGTCCCCGTAAACGGTTAAGTATAAGCTGAACCTGAACATTCTTTCTTGGGCTGTTTGGAGTTTATCTCTAAGCTCTTCTAAGTCCTGATAAGCTGCTTCCAGAGCCGGGTCGCGGATCAGGCCCTTTTCTTCTCTCTCTGCGATTTCGGCCTGAACCTCGGTAACTCTTTTTCTTAATTCCTTTAGAATTCTTTCTGAAGAAACGGGGTGAAGATAAAAAGAAATATCCATAGGAACGTTCAAGTTTATAATCGGCGACAACCAGCCAGTGCTTAAATACCTGGGGTAAGAAAAGATAAAGTAGGATTTAGCTAATCTTTCTCCTATTTTGATATAATTTTGCTTAACCTCGATTAACGAAGGAGCGACAATATCTATAAGCCGCATCGGTTCTTCAGTAAAAAGTTCTTCCGGTATTCTGCTTTTCGGTTTAAAAAGTTTTTTAATTGATTTTAAAAATGGAATTTTCATTTTATTATTGAATTAATTCTTGGGGCATTTCTGGGTAATAACCTCTTTCTGCCTGTATTGGGTGGTACATTCCCCAAATAAGTTCTGCTATTTCCAGGGTGTTTAAAGGGACTGTCTGAAGGCCGCAGGCCCTTAGCCCCAGGGCAACAAATTCTACTCTTTGAAAAAGTTGGTTTTTGCTTCTTTGAAACATTTCTTCTGTTAATTCGGGAATTTTAGGAATTTTAGTCTTTCCCTCCATGCTTTGGGATTCAGAAATAGAGAAAGGCACTATTACATAGAACGCTTTTTGCATTACAGCCCCTCCCTTCATTATTTGGTCAATAAATTTTCTATATTCTTCAATCTGAAGGCGCAGGAGTTCGTTTTCTTCTTTTTTTTCTATCTCTTCTAACTTATCCAAGTAGCCGGTGATATTAAGACGCCTGGACAGAACTAAAATTTGACAGCTAAAGTCTAGAGAATTTAAGAAGTTCTGAAATTGGTATAGAATAGCGTTTTGTTCTTCCGTGGATTTTAAAGCAAAATTTAAAGAAGAGACCATTAATATGCTTCTCAGGCCTTTGTTTTTCAAAATTATTATTCCTTCTTTGATTTGGTCAAAAGACAAAAAGTCTTGAGTTGAGTTTGGCATAATATAATTATTTTTATTTTGTCTCTATGCGGGTTAGTAATTCATGCAAGCGACTGCCTCTGGTTATTTTTAATTTTGATTTTCTTCCTTCTTCTTCCGCTTCTTCTGTCCTTATTTCTTTCTTCCTTTCTTTTTTAAGAAACTTTGAGGGCGTCCCCTTTTTCTTCCAAAGGTAAGCCTTTGGTTTAAATAAAAAAACAAAAAAATTTTTAATAAATACAGGCAGAGGAACCTTCTCTATTTTTAGAAAGACAAGCGCAAAAGCTCCTCCTAATAAAAATATAGCTAAAATGACAAACAAAGAAAAGGGCACTGTAAAAAAAAGAAAAACGCAAAGTCCGCCGGCAAGCCCGATGAATATAAATTGTTTAAAGGTAAAAGGCCCAACTATTTTCGCTTCTTTTTCTATAAATTGAGGAACAGTAAATTCCATACTTGGTTTAAATTCCAAATACTAAATTTCAAATAACAAGCAATTTCCCGCCTGCCGGCGGGCAGGGCATTGGAATTTGTGATTTCATTCAATGGGTTCACGATATTTGTCTTCTTTTTTGGTTTTTCTCTTTAGCTTTTCAATTTCATCATTTAAAGCTTTTACTTCAGTTTTTGTCCCTGGTTTAATTTCTGTCTTATAAAGCGCTTCCAAGCTTTTTTTTAGCGGAAGAAAAACAAATCTGGAAATTTGGGAACTAATTTTTTCCGCTTTGTCTTTTTTTATTTTTATTTCTTTTTCTAAGACATTTTTAAATTCATTCGGCGCTAAAAGGCCTAAAAAAACATAGCCCACATTCTTGGCAATATTAAAAATCAATTTATCGTCGCTTACATTGTTTTTTGTACAAATTTTCTGGATATTGTCGGCGACCTCTTCGGAGAAAGCGGCTTTTTGAAGGTCTTCGGGTAAATTCTTATAAAGCTTCCATAATTGCTCTTTGGGATAGTCAGGCATAGTTTGCTAAAGCACCAAATCCCAAGCGCCAAATTCCAAACAATACCCAAATTCTAATGACCAAAATTCAAAACAGTTTAGAATTTAGAATTTGGTATTTTGAATTTGCCTGCCCCGTATTCAAATCCGAAGGATTTGTAGTATCGGGTTTGTGATTTGGAATTTGTTATTTGGAATTTTCTTTATCTATTATATCACAAACCAACAAACCAATAAAAGTGAATAACCAAAGGGTTGACTTTTAAGAAAAAAATTGTTAAACTTAATTTAGTTGTTTTAATTCTTGTTCACAATAAAACAACCCAAAAGAAAGGAATGTAGAATGAGAGAGATTGTTTTGAGCGTCCACAAGGGAAGAGAATTATTTGTATTCTTTTATGAGAGTGGTCAAGAGAGCGAACTTCTGGAAGTTTTGATAGAGCAGGCCGATAATCCGGAAATAAACTTTGACTGGTTTGATGCGGCAATGGTGAGTTTTAAGTTGGCCGATGATCTTATTGTTCAAGCAGAAGAGCTTTCGGGCAGGGCTTAAAAGAGCGTTAAAAAACGCTCTTTTTTATGCTATTCGGAATTTTTCTCGGATTTTTTGATCGGCAGAGAAGCGGGAGAAGGGAAATTTTGTTGGGGGTGTTTTTGAAGAGCTTGAGCCATAAAATTATGCCAGATAGGGCCGGCTATTGTAATGGATGGTTTTTTGGCCATAGAAGAATTGTCGTTATTTCCCACCCAAACGCCGGCCACAATTGAAGGCGTATAGCCGATAGTCCAAGCGTCTCGAAAATTATTTGTTGTTCCTGTTTTCGCCGCCACTTGGTAATCAGGAAAATATAAAAGAGAATTGCGGCCGAACATAGGGGCCCTGGCTTCGTTGTCTGACAAGACATCATTTAATAACCTGACAGCTTCTTTTTCTAAAACTCTTTTTGGGGTTTTTTTGTTTTCTTCAATAATATTTCCCCGGGAATCTTCAATCCTTAAAATAGAAGAAGGTTTTATTTTAACCCCGTCTGCGGCAAAGACGCCGTAGGCAGAAACCATATCAATAAGCCGAACCTCTCCTCCTCCCAGAACAATGGCTGGTCCATAATAAGAAGGAGATTTTTTAAGAGTGGTAAGGCCGCAATTTATAGCTGTTTTCAAGCTGTCTTCCAGGCCGGCCAGGTTAAGTAAAACTTTTACAGAGGGCACATTTAGAGATTGAGCCAAGGCCTGCCTTAATGTTACCTCTCCTCTAAATTTCCCGTCATAGTTTTGAGGGATATAATCTTTTTCACCCCATTTGCCGAAATTTGTTTCTTCGTCAATAACGGTTTCTTCAGCGGTGTGTTTTTTTTGAAAAGCAGTAACATAAACAAATGGCTTGAAGGCAGAACCCGGCTGTCTTCCGATGCTGTAAGCAGCCACATTGACCTTTGGGTCAAATTTACAGTTTTTTCCTGAAGTGCAGTTTTCAGGATAAGGTTCTCCAAACCAATCGGCTGAACCGACCATTGCCAAAATCTCTCCTGTTTTTGGGTCAATCGCCACTAAGGCGGCATTATGAGCTTTGTATCCTTTATTTCTTTTAATTCCTTCTGTTACTGCTTTTTCCGCGGCCTCTTGAAGTTCCCAGTCTAAGGTGGTGTAAACCCTGAATCCTTCTTGTTCTAAGAAATTTTTGCCGTATTTTTCGAAAAGGTACTCTTCAATATATAAAACAAAATGAGGAGCTTTAATCGGCTGGGAAACTTTGGCGAAGTCTAATTCTTGAAGCTGGGCCTCTTCTGCTTGTTCGTGGCTGATATATTTTTCTTGAGCCATTCTGTTTAAGACGTAATCTTTTCTGGCGAGCAATTCTTTTTTGTGAGAGCCAAAAGGCGTGTAGTAACTTGGGGCCTTGATTAGCGCCGCCAAAACAGCTGATTCAGCCAAGGTTAATTCCTTGGCCGGTTTTTTAAAATAAGTTTTAGCCGCCGCTTCAACTCCGTAAACATTTACTCCCAAAGGAATCTGGTTTAGATACCACTCTAAAATTTGCTCTTTAGAATAACGTCTTTCCAGTTCCAAGGTTAGAATGATTTCTCTAATCTTTCTTTTAATGGTTTTTTCCCTGGTTAAAAAAGTGGAACGGATAAGTTGTTGAGAGATTGTAGAGCCGCCATATAGGGGCTGACCTACCCTTAAATTAATTTTAATAGCCCGAATAATTCCTCTTATGTCTATTCCATGATGAGAATAAAAGTTGGCGTCTTCCGTGGAAATAACAGCTTGTTTTAAATGTTCCGGCATCTCTGATAAAGAGATGATTTCCCTCTTTTCTTCTCCATATAATTCGTAGAGCAGAACCTGGCCGGTTCTGTCAAAAATTTTTGTTGATTCAACAAAAGCTCTTTCGGTAAATTTTTCTGGCCGGGGAAGGTCTTTGGCATACCAGACAAATAAAGCCAAGGAGCAAAGAATAAAAAGTAAAAAACAGGAACCCAAAACAACAAAAATCCGAAAAGCCATTTTTTTCTTTTTGTTTTCTTTGTAAATTTTACGATGAAATTTTCTTTCCGCCATTGTTTTTGTTATTTTTTTATTTTAATATAAAAGTGTATGGATATAAAGACAGAAGAAATTTTGAATAAAGGAGTAGAGAAAGTTATTAAGAGGCAAGAGTTAAGTAAAAAGTTAAAGTCCAAGAAAAAATTAAGAGTAAAGCACGGCGTAGACCCCACCACAAAAGATTTGCATTTGGGTCATTCTGTAATTTATCTAAAATTAAAAGAACTTCAAGCCCTTGGTCATAAGATTATTTTTTTAATAGGTGATTTTACTGGTCGTTTCGGCGATCCCAGCGAAAAGCTAGAAACTCGGACTTTAAGGCCAAAGAAGGAGGTAAGAAGTTTGGCTCGAAATTATCTAAGACAAGTGGGAAAGATTTTGGATTTAAAGAAAACAGAAATTAGATATAACAGCGAATGGTATGACAAGATGAAAGCCGATGAGCTATTGATGTTAATGAGCCGATTTACTGCGGCTAGGATGTTGGAAAGAGATATGTTCCAAAAGAGGATGAAGAAGAGCCTAGACATTGGTCTTCATGAGCCGGTTTATCCTGTTTTGCAGGCATATGATTCAGTGATGTTGAAATCAGACCTTACTGTTTGTGGGATTGACCAGCTTTTTAATGAACTCCAAGCCAGAGATCTTCAAGAAAAATTTGGCCAAAGACCCCAAGATATAATTGCTACTAAAATTTTAATTGGCACAGATGGCAAAAGAAAAATGAGCCAGAGTTTTGGTAATTATATTGGCATTGAAGAGAAGCCGGAAGAGCAATATGGAAAAGTAATGTCTATTCCAGACGAGCTTATCTTTGATTATTTTGAACTAACGACCAAGATTTCTTTAAGGGAATTAAGCTTCTTAAAGAAAAGCAGAAGCAACCCCCGGGATTTAAAAGCAAAACTAGCAAGAGAGATTGTAGCGATGTATCATAATAAAACAGCCGCGGAAAAAGCTGAAAGAGAGTTTGAGAGGGTTTTTAAGAAAAAAGAATTGCCTACAGACATTCCCGAGATAAAAATTAAAAAAGCCAAATTTAATATCCTGGATCTATTAGTAAGAACTAAGCTCGTTTCTTCAAAATCAGAAGCAAAGAGATTAATTTTGCAGGGAGGGGTAAAGATTGACGGCGAAAAGCAAAAAGATTGGAAAAAAATTGTTGAAATAAAAAAAGGCAGGATAGTTCAAGTGGGCAAGAGAAAGTTTGTTAAAATATTTTAATCTAATAATGGCCGAACCGGTCATTATTAGATTAATTTACTACAACAGAGGGCTATGCCCAGGGCGTCAGCAGCGTCGTCTTGTTTGGGAGTTTCTTTCATATTAAGCAGGATTTTAAGCATTTCTTGGACCTGCTTTTTTTCTGCTTTGCCGTACCCGACTATAGCCATTTTCATTTGGAGCGGAGTAAATTCATAAACGGGTATTTTTTTCTTAGCGGCGGTTAATAAAACTACTCCTTTTGCCTGGCTGACAGGCATAGCCGTTTTTAGGTTTTTAAAAAAATAAACATTCTCAACGGCTAATATCTTTGGCCGGTGTTTTTTAATTAACTTATTTAATTCATTGTTTATTATTTTTAGCCGTTCACCGGCCCCCAAATCAGAGCGGGTTTTAATACAGCCATAATCAATGACGCGAGTTTTCTTTTTCGTTTTTTCTATTACCCCAAAACCAGTGGTAGCCGTTCCAGGATCAATGCCCAATATAATCATAATTTCTAATTTCTAATTTTAAATTTCGAATAAATTTTTAATGATTTAATTTTAAATTATAAAATTCCAAATTCAAAACAGTTTTGTTTATTGGAATTTTGGTCATTGGATATTGTTTGGAATTTGGCGTTTGGGATTTGGTGTTTTTAAATTTTCAGGTTTGAGTAGATGTCTTGCACCGCCTCGTTTTCGTCCAAAGCTTCAAATAATTTTTGACAGCTTTCTTTTTCTTTTTCTTCAACATCAATCATATCTTTAGCCACCCAGTCGAGAGAAGAAGATTTAATTTTAATTCCCTTTTCCTCTAAATTCTTTTTTACTTTTTCTAATTCTTCGGGTTTTGTATAAATATTTAAGATATCGCCATGCCAGTGGATATCATCGGCTCCGGCATCAATAGCTTCCATTTCTAGATTATCTTTATTCATTGTTTTTTGTTCGTTATTTATTGTTATTACTCCCTTTCTTTCAAACATCCATTTGACAGAACCTTCGGTTGCCAGTTTCCCGTTATATTGATTTAAAATTTGTTTGATTTCGGCCAGAGTCCTATTTTTATTGTCTGTAATTCCTTCAATAATAATCGCCGTTTTAGCCGGACCGTAGGCCTCAAAAACAACGGCTTCTAGTTTTTCTGCGTCAAGTTCGCCCGTTCCCCGCTTAATGGCCCTTTCGATATTTTCCTTGGGCATATTTATTTGTTTTGCTTGTTCAATCGCTAACCTTAACTTAGAGTTATTGGCCGGGTCGCCCCCTCCTTCACGCGCCGCCATAATAATAACCCGGGCCATTTTGGAAAATGCCTTTCCTCGTTTTTTTGCCTCTGCTTCTTTAATCCTTTTTACGGTTTTAGCATGAGAATGTCCGCTCATATTTTAACTATAACTTATTGACTAAATTTTGTAAAACCTTAATATTAAAAAATATGATTAAAGAAAAAAATTATTATCTAAATTATATAATTTTGACTTTTTGTCTAATTATTTTTTTGCTTGCCTTAGAGTGGCAAATAGAACGGCCTTGGCCGGAACCCCAAGTTTTTAGCGGTTCTTTGATTAATAAAACGAGCAAGGACTTAAACCTTAAAGATAATGATTTAGTTATTAATGGCGGAAAATTCGGTTCCCAAAAGGATATAATTACAGAAAAGATTGAGCAGGGGAAAGAGTTTCTGTACAGAATGGAACACCCGACCTTGCATGGATTTTATAAAAAATATGATGCTGTAAATGATTATTTAGCGCCAGAGCTTCATGCTGTTTATTCAGCTTCAATTATCTATACTTTTTTATATGTTTATGACTATAACAAAGATGAAAAGATTTTAGAGCGTTTATCTGACTGGGGAGAATTCCTTTTGTCAATGCAGGATAAGGATTCGGGCGCCTTTCATTACCGTTATTATCTTGATACTCAAAAAAAGGAACAAAGATTTGTGGTTGGAACAACTGCTTTAAGCATATTTACTTTACTAAGGTTGTATGAATTTACAGGCCAGGAAAAATATCTGGAATCTGCGAAATCAGCTGGGGATTGGTTGTTGGCAATGCAAAGAGAAGATGGAGTAATGAAGCCATATAAAAAATACAAAGACGGGAAATGGTATTATGGGAAAAAAGAGTCCCTTTTATACAACGGCCAATGTCTTTCGGCCTTGTCAAAGCTTTATAACGCTACTGGCATTAAAAGATATTACCGGGCAGCAGAAAAAATTGCCAAACATTTTGCCCAAAAATATGAAGAGGCGGGCAGGCAGTATGTTGTAGGAGAATATAGGACAAAAAATCCAATTTCAAATTCCTGGGTGGTGATGTCTTTGATGGACTTCTATAAAATTTCTAAAGATGATTATTATAAAGATATAGTTTTTGAGCTTAGCGCTCAAATTATTTCCAATCAGACAGAGGGCGGCAAAATAGCAGGAGCTTATTCTACCAGCGGCAATGGCTGGATTTCAGAAGTGATGACAGACACTTATAGGTTTTGCTTGGAAGAAGAAAGAGATAACTGCGAAAAATATAAAAAAGCAGTTGTTAACATAATCAATTGGATAATAGAACGAACCTATTCTGAAGAAAACAGCTCTTCTTTGAAAAATCCCGAAAGGGCTATCGGCGGTATTTTTTGGAATGAGGCTGGAAAGTATGTGAGAACCGATTCTGTTTGTCACGCTCTGAACAGTTATACTAGGATAATAAATTTTTTACACTGATAACAGCTCCGGCTGATATCAAGCTGATAATTAAAGAAATTAAAACAACCGGAACTTTTGAGTTTTTCTCCCGGGATAGGTCAATTATTTGACCCATCCTTTTTTTATTTTCTTCTGCTTTTTCTTGCGTTGGTTTTTTAGCGGATAAAGATTGAGGTTTTTTTATTTTTTCTTTTTCGTTCTCCCATTGCCAGCCCGAAGAACTTTTTACATATATTTGGCCCCGAGGAGCTTTTTTAAACTCCATAAAATCAACGGTTTCTCCGTTTGGGTTAATAAGCTCCAAGCCATCGCCGCTGTTGTTCAGAGTAATCCCGGTTTCCGGCCGGGGCAGTATTAGGGGGTTTAGTTCCTTAATTTTTGTGTTTAAGGTATAAGCGCTAATTCTGCCAGCGCTGTCTCTAATCTGCCATTCTGACAGGTCAATCTCAAAATCGTTGGTATTATAAATTTCAATCCATTCGTTTTCTGCATCAAGCCCTTCAGGAGAAGGAAGAATTCTGCTAAAAACAATTCCTTCGGGATAAGAGGGCAGGGTTTTATCTTCCGCCTTCTTCTGTATTTGCTGATTTGGTTGCCAATTCAATGCTTTTGGCGTCCCGCCCGATTCCCTGCTTGCCTGCCAGCCGATATCAGTTTTTTCCATAGTTAGCTTAGCTTCATTATCTCCAGCCGGCCAGCCGTCTGCACAATCAACCTCGTCAACCAAATTTCCAAAGTTGTCAAAAAGTCTTAGCTTTTCTCCATTGTTTCCCAAAGACCCTTTATAAATTAAATCAGCTGAAATTCCAGGCACGCTTTCATCGTCGGTTCTTTCTAGCAAGTAAAATCCTTTGCCCGAAATCGCCCCAGTTAGGGCGATTTCGGGCATCCCGTCTTCAGCTTTGAGCGTCCAGCCGTTTAAATTTATGGCGTCATCAGTAATATTATATAATTCTATCCACTCATCATTAAAAGAAATATCAGTTCCCATCCAGGCAATTTCATTGATTACCACTGACGCCGCAAGCAAGGTCAACAGCATATTTGTTCAGTATAACAAACATTTAAAAAACCCGTTAGAAACGCTAACGGGTTTAGTGTTTTGGAAAAAAAGACATTATGCTTAAAAGAGTAATTTTACTTCTTTTTTTAGATGTTTATAGGCATCGCGCGTAGCAATTCTGCCGCGGGGGGTTCTTTCGATGAACCCGAGTTGCATTAGATAGGGTTCATAAATGTCTAAAATAGCATCTTTTTCTTCAGAAGTGGCAGAAGCTAATGCCTGAAGGCCTACTGGCCCTCCTCCAAATTTTTTAATAATGGTTTCCAAAATTTTTCTATCACCTGGTTCTAACCCCAGCTCGTCAATCTCTAAAAAGCTCAAAGCTTTTTTGGTTATTTTTTCTGAAATTACGCCCTCTGCCTCAACTTGGGCGAAATCTCTCACTCTTTTTAGAAGACGGTTTGCCACCCTGGGAGTAAAGCGGGAACATTGAGCCAAAAGTTTAATTGCTTTTGGCTCTATTTCTATTTTTAAAAGTTTGCTTGAGCGTTGAATAATTTTTTCTATATCTTCTTTCCTATAGAAATTTAATTGAAATGTCGCTCCAAAACGGTTTCTCAGAGGAGCAGATAATAAAGCCAAGCGAGTGGTGGCCCCAATTAAAGTAAAACGAGGCAATTTTAACTCCATAGTTCTAGCCATAGGCCCTTTGCCCAGAACAAGATTTAGTTTGAAATCTTCCATTGCCGGATAGAGGAATTCTTCAATTAGTTTGTTGATTCTATGACATTCGTCAATAAAGAGAATATTCCCGGGTTCAAGGTTTGTTAAAATTGCCGCCAAATCTCCTACTTTTTCAATTGTTGGACCGGTGATAGTTCTAATTTTTACGCCCAACTCTTTGGCTATAAGATAAGAAAGAGTGGTTTTTCCAAGCCCGCTCCCTCCGTAAAAAAGCAGATGTTCTATCGGTTCCGCTCTTTTTTGAGCGGCCTCAATAATTACTTTAATATTCTTTTTAACTTTTTCTTGACCGATATAATTTTCCCAACTTTTCGGTCTTAAGGTTAAATCTAAAGTTTTGTCCTCTTCCGGGGGGCTTGCCCCCGTACCTTTAGCTAAGGGGCTTGACAAGTTTTTCATAATTTGTTAGAATACATGGTATTAAACGAAATAGGTCTAGGGCTGGGGGCCAGGAATTTTCTGCAGATGGGTGGTTTGGCTTCGGCTGGACCATGCCTCGGGAAGATTCTATACTTTAGTTCCAACAGCCAAAGTTTTCCCCCAGCCCTAGGCCTATTTTTTTTGCCCACTATTCGGCTGTTACCCTTTCCACTTCCTTAATTGTGGTAATTCCCTCTAAAACTTTAATAAATCCATCTTGACGCATTGTAGTCATTCCTCTTTTAATGGCTTTTTTTCTTAAAGCGGCGATCGAGGGCGAAGTTAAAATAAATCTTTCCATTTCATCATCTACTAAAAAAAATTCAAAGATGCCGATTCTCTCTTTATAGCCGGTGTTATTGCATAGTTTACATCCTTTGGGCTCGGCGATTTTAAAATTTTTAGGAACTTTTTTTAGAACTTTTTTTATTTTCTTTAGTTCTTCCGGGGAAGGTTTTTTAAATTTTGCGCATTTTCGGCATATTTTTCTTACTAATCTTTGAGCGATAGCCATGTTTATTGCCGGAGCGATATTGGCAGGTTTTTCGCCCAAAGCTTGAAGCCGAGCGATGGTGCCGGCGGCATCGTTGGTATGGAGAGTTGATAAAACCAGGTGGCCGGTTAAAGCGGCCTGCAAGGCAATCTTGGCTGTTTCAAAATCCCTAATCTCCCCCACCAAAATAACATCAGGGTCCTGTCTCATAATTGAACGGAGGCCGGAGGCAAAATCATATCTTTTTTTTGGATCAACCTGGGTTTGAGAAATTCCTTCCAAATGATATTCAATCGGGTCTTCAATGGTAATAATTTTTAACTCCGGATTGTTTAGTTTTTTTAAGATAGCATAAAGAGTGGTTGTTTTTCCGGAGCCCGTGGGACCGGTAACAACAATCATGCCATTTGGCTTTTTTATTTCCTTATTAAAGGTTTTTGCCAAATCTTTTCTTAAGCCCAAGGCCTCAATATCAATTAAGCTTTTGGGGTTTAAGATTCTCATTACAATTGCTTCTCCGTATTCAGCCGGCAAAGCAGAAACTCTAATTTCAATTGATGTTTTTTCGCAGATAATAGAAAAGCGACCATCTTGGGGCCGGTCGCTCACATTTAATTTAAGCTTGGAAAGAAGTTTTATTCTGGAGACAAGAGAAAGATAAATCTTTTTTTCAAGAAATAAAACATCCTGGAGAACTCCGTCAATTCTAACTCTTAGCTTAGCGCAGTCTTCTTCTGGCTCAAGGTGAATATCAGAAGCTTCTAAATTTATAGAGCCCGCCAGAATAATTTCTAAAAGCTCTGTTACGTTTTTTTTAAGAGAACTCTCAATTTTTTCTTTAAATTCAAAAATATTCTGTATCTTTATCTGGGGAATTTCAACCTCGCCTGTTATTTTTTTTATTTTTTCCATGTTATCATATACTAACATGAAAAGAGAATTTATTTCAAGGGGGCCGGCTGAAACCAAAAAATTAGCGAAGAGTTTGGCTTCTTTATTTTTGAAAAATAGGTCTAAAAAAAATGCTCTAATAATTTGCCTGAAGGGCGATTTGGGCTCGGGCAAGACAACTTTTCTGCAAGGTTTTGCCAAGGGGTTGGGAATAAAAGAGAGGATTTTAAGCCCGACCTTTGTTATTATGAAAAGATTTAAGATTAAGGATTTAAGGTATAAGTCTAAGAATTTTTTTCATATTGATTGCTATAAGATAAAAGGACCAAAAGATTTATTAGATTTAGGTTTTAAAAAAAATGTTTCCAGCCCTGAAAATATCGTTGCTGTTGAATGGCCAGAAAAAATCAAAAAAATCCTTCCCAAAAACACAATTTGGTTAATTTTTGAGTTTATTGACGAAAAAACTAGAAAAATCATTATCAAGAAGTGAGCTTTTTTCTTAAACTCGTCCGGGTTTTGTGCTAAAATAGACATATGGAGAAAAAGCGACTAATAATTATTGACGGCAATGCGGTGATTCATCGGGCGTTTCACGCCCTGCCTCCATTGACGACAAAAAAAGGAGAACGGGTTAACGCTGTCTATGGGTTTTTATTGGTTTTTTTTAAAGCTGTCAAAGAATTTCAACCAGATTTTATCGTTGCTACCTTTGATTCTCCCCCGCCCACTTTCCGTCATAAAAAATACAAGCTCTATAAGGCCCAGAGAGAAAAGGCGCCCCAAGAGCTTTACGACCAGATTCCTAAGGTTAAAGAGATTCTAAAAAATTTTAATGTTCAAGTTTTTGAGAAGCAGGGATTTGAAGCCGATGATTTAATTGGAACGATTTCAAAAAAAGCTCCCAGAAAACAAATAATACCTGAATTAGAGACCATTATTTTAACTGGCGACTCGGACGCCCTCCAATTAGTTGACGAAAAGACTAAGGTTTTTGCTTTAAGAAAAGGGGTTAAAGACACTATTTTATATGACATACAGAAAGTTAAAGAAAAATATGGAAGCTTAACTCCGGAACAGCTGGTTGATTTTAAGGCCCTAAGGGGGGATCCTTCGGATAATATCCCCGGGGTTTTGGGAATAGGGCCAAAAACCGCCATTGATTTGATTAAAAGATTTGGTTCTTTGGAAAATCTTTACAAAGAATTAAGAGAAAACACAGATAAAATAAAAAAACTGAATCAATCTTTAAGGGAAAAGCTTCGGGATTATAAAGAGCAGGCATTTTTATCAAAGAGCTTGGCCGAAATAAAAGAAAATGTGCCGATTGAATTTAATTTGGAAAAATGTAAGTGGGGAAAGTATGACAGAGAAAAAATAACTCAGATTTTTGAAGACTACGAATTTCAGAC
>Ga0190334_1000583_pt1 | contig 17570 bp, 20 predicted proteins | sample 48720478_MG_FD_161270 | JGI IMG/M metagenome (GOLD analysis project Ga0190334, IMG submission 161270) | Hydrothermal vent sediment bacterial communities from Southern Trench, Guaymas Basin, Mexico - 4872-04-7-8_MG | ecosystem: Environmental > Aquatic > Marine > Hydrothermal vents > Sediment ...
TATTTCGTCCGCCATTTTCTTTAATTGTTCGGACAAGTTCAAAAACGTAGGTATGGGTAAATTTTTAAATTCTTCCAAAGGTATCCAGCCGTAATTAATCATAAAGGCGTGATGAGCCTGTATTAGAAAATCAGATCTTGGTTTTTTAGCAAAAGCTCTCGTTATTATTTCGTTTACAGATTTCTTGGTTTCAGGCATTTTTGGCTTCTTTTGCCTTTTTCAACTGCTCCATGTGAGCCCTCAAACTGCTCATTTTGCTTGTTTCCAGTTTAGGTGCTCCCAAATCGTTGACCTCAAACAATGCCGTAACTAAAGGAAAGAAATTAGCGAATATGAATTCGTCTATTGTATTTTGAGCTTCTCTTTTGGCTTCTTCTTCAGACACGCCTTCTTTCGTCAGCTTCTCTATATAATCTCTTTCCATATTTGGATAGGATTTTTTAATCATTACTCTTACCAAATTAGTGAGCGTGCTGACGGATTCTTTGTCTAAATTGCTCAAAGGTGCTTCGGTATTAATAGACAATTTGTTGATAATTGAGAACATCTCCGGCAGATACTCGACAGTCAATGGCTTAAAATAAAAAGTATCCTTGCCTATTTTGTATTCTCTTGCCTTCCCCAAGTGAGACTTTAATTTTTCAATATCCATCCTTCAATATTATATTAACAAAAAAACTATATATATTAACTCATTTCCTCAAGCCTTTTGACTCTGTCTTCCAAATCTCTGATCTTTTCAGCCAATCGAAAGTTCATTTTGTCTTTGTTGTACAGCCAGAAATAAAACAAGAAATCCAAGAATGCTCCGTAATTGTTGTTGAATTTCTCAAGTGCCACCTGCTGAAACTGCTCCTTTACAGTAGGAGAACCGATGTATAAGGCTTTTGGATTTTCTTTAAGAACCTTAAAGAGTGCTTCTTTTGTAGATCTGTCCATAAAAAAAAACAAACAAAAATTAACTAAAGTCTGGAACTGCGTCTAAGCTCTCTGAACTTGTTGCCGATTCTACTGTGAAGTTTCCTGCACCTGCTTTCGTGTACGGTGCGGCTTTGAATTTACATGTTACTTTAAGAATTCCGTCTCCAAAAGAAACCGGAGTTGCTTCAACAAATCTGGCATTTGTTAGTATAAACCTGCATGCAGCTTTGTTGGTTATTGCACTGCTAGCGGAAGTAACCGTGGTATCTTCTGTAAACAAAACAACCACTTTAAATTGGTCTCTGTTTCTGCTGTTTGTGACTGATAAAGGTCCTGTGGTGTCCCAATTGTCTTTTGTTGTGTGGAACAATTGTAATATGCCTGAATTGTCTGTGGTATCTAAATCTGTAAAGTAAATGTCAAAAGATATTACATATTCTCCTTCGGGAGTTGGTTTTTCCAAACAGCCACCATTCAATAAGTGTATTATATCAAAATCCTTAGTGCCTTGAGTAATCTCTAAAGAATCTCTATCTACACTGCCGTTGTACTCCACAAAACTACCTCCTTTCGGACAGATAGCCAGTAATCCCCATTCTGTCCAAGCATCCACCATAGAATTATTATTCCGCGGAAGTATTTATATCAACTTTCAAATCTACTTTGTCTTCAGTGCTTTCTTTAATCTTTTCCTGCTTTTTCTTGGTTTGTTTCGTTTCCGGAGCTTTTGTGATTACTGCGGTTTGTCCCGGCAAAAGAGTGATGTCTCTTTTTCTGGCGTAATCATATACTGTAATTGGCTCCTGCGAATTGTTTAAAACCCATCTCCTGTTGTCTTCCAAATCCTTTGTTTTCATAATATTAGTTACTAATGATATTTATATCAGGTTTGACTCGCTATGACTAAAAGGGTTTCTATCTTGAAGCGGCTCGCTATTTTGTTATGGGTTCCTGTAATATAGTGGCTCGCTTATCTATGGTGGTTCTCTACTATTTTATGGCTCGCTCGTCACCTTTGGTGCTTCTGCTATTTTATGGCTCGCTCTCCTCTAATGGATATTCTGAAAATTGATGGCTCTTTGTTATACATGTTTTTTATTTTTTTCTGTTCTATCCGCTTGAACTTAATGGTTTTGCTATAAATAAAAGGCTCGCTTATAATAAAAAAAAGAAAAAAAGAAAAAAATTAGAACAATCCGTCTGTAAGCGGCGGATTGTCTATATGAGTGTGTCCAAGTTTTTCCTCCACATAAGGAGCTCTTATTGGCAATCCTTTCATTTTCCTCGCAACAGTCAAATAGTGAATTAGAAACCTTTTCACCATTTTTCTCATAGCTCTCCTGTGTATGTGCAGAGGCGTCAATTTGGTGTCCGTCACTTTGTAATTGTTAGGATATTTTTCGTGCAGTTCTCCCGGCTTAAACTCCAGAGCCTCAAGTCTCTGCTTTTCTTTGTCGTAAATTTCTCTGTAATAAGGCGTTCTCTGTTTCAGGAAACTGTCTCCCACAAGCCAAGCAACAACTTTGGCTCTTGGTCTGTATTCCAGTTTCTGCCCGTGTTTTCTCACTCTCGCTTTTCCATCCACCACATCAAGACCTGCGTATTTCCATATGCTAGAAGGGCTGTTGGCACCTTCGCAGTAGCCAAAGTTTCTGATCAGGTTTATCGCCAAGACTTTCGAAATCCCTTTTATCCGCTTCAGCCAGTTCCATATTGGCTCGTGAGACAAAAAGTTATCCATTAGTTTGAGGCATCGCCTTTCAAGTGTTTTGGTTTCGCTGGCAATCTTTGTAAACTCTTCAATGAAGTATCGCTCTTCGTCGCCCAAATTGCCGTATTTCTTGACTATTTCTTTCAGCAAAGGTTCAAGGTTTCTGTCTATGTACCTGTTAATGTAAGCTTTGTCCTCTTTTTTCTCTTCAGGAATGTTCAGCGGAATGTCCTCGTGCCTCTTTCGGATAAGGTCTCTTATTCTGTTAAAGTTGGCTATTCTAGCCGACTGATGTCCGTAGTACACGTTCGCTATTATCGTTGCCATCTCAACATTTACTTTCGGTTGCATATAAATATATGTTCTTTTCCCTTATATTTTTTTCTGTTTTTTATTATATATATTAGAATCCATATAATCTCATTACTTCTTCTACTTCTTCGTCTATCATTCTATCTATTTTTCTCCGCGTTTTTCTGAATGCTTTTCTGGTGATGTGCGTCGCTTTAGTCTTTTCTCTAGCTACGTGCCACGCTATCATATAAGCGAGCTGCTGTTGAGAAGGCTGATAAGGCTTTCCATACTCCTTGTTTGTACCCGGATATTTTCTTCTCCTTTGTTTAGCCACCAAATTTCTCAGCAGAACCCATTGGTATATGGAATAGCCTATTCTCTTTTTCATCGGATTAGGCGGTCTTTTGTTCTTGCTTCCCAAATCAACATATACGGCGTATGCACTTCTCGGCTTGCCAAAGTACACTATTGTCTTATCTTTGTAATTTTTTTTGTATATATCCTGAAGCAAATGCCCCGTTACCACTTTGTTGTGAGCTCTGGTTTGAACCTTCAGCTCGTCTATGAGAGTATCTGCTATTTTGTTTCTCGTGTCTTTGCTCAATTTAATCATGGCTTTTGGAAAGTTTCTCGTCAGAGTTCTAAACTTTTCCAGTCCTTTGACTTTCAATTCCAAGCTCAACATAATATTAGTGGCCGTAATACCTAAATTGGAAAGTAATTTTGTGAATTCTAACCAGAACATCGTCTATAATGTCGTCTTCATTAGAACCGCTGCAATTTTCAAACATCAAACTCTGCTCTCTGAAAGTTTTGTTTCCGTCAGAAGAATCTTGATCTGTAAGGTATTGAGTAATTTCATCTGCAAGCTGGTTTCTATGCGTTTTAGCATTGGAACCGCTGCACCATATTTCTATATCTATTAGAACTGTCACAGGACCTATTACTTCTGGAGCTTTGGCTTCTCGTGAGCCGCCGGCATAATCTATATATACTCTTGGAAGATTGCCTTTTATATGGACTTCGTCTTCGTGATTCACCAATATCCATTCAGAATTGCTCCTTGCCGGCGACTGCTTGTCTGTTAGGTTATTTCTCAGCACATCGGCTACGTATTCAGGCACTGTCTGAGCAATCGTGTTCTTGGTAATATCTACGCTCATATTCAAATGCTTCTGCGAGGAAGTTCGCTTCGAATATCCTCAAAGGCAACAGTTTCGGAGTCTTCTCCTTTCATAGCCATTCCCGATTTTATCCTAGTTAATGTATCTTTGTACATCTTCATAAACCTGTTGTACGGATCCGGCATTCTCAAAACGTCTAAAGTGTCTAAATGTTTCAAGATTGTCGGGTCGCATTTTGCGTAGCAGAGAGCAGCTGTCAGGTATATGCACGCCATTTTCAAATCACTGCTCGTAATATTTGATGGGTAAGAGGAATACGTAATCTTAAGAGTATAGTCTGACGTGGGTGCTTCAGACAAGGTTATTTTGCCTCTTGCAGCGTCTATGGAGCTTATAGTCGCTTCAGTTCTGTTTCCTTCAGAATCGAACTTGTAAACCTTGACATCGTTCGAATCTACAACGCCGTCTTGATTTCTGTCGGCAATAGGCCAAAAACGAGTGTAATATACCTTGTTAGAACCATCTATATCATTGTCCTTTTCTTCATCAATATATGACACTTCCTCATCTTCGTGATAAACATATAGTTCCTGAGCCAGCTGTAATTGAGCATAGGAAATTAAAGAAGCTATTTGCTCGTCAGATATATCATCTTCCGTGAGACTGATTATATTTCTCACATCTAAAACTGTCGCTAATGCCATATATTAATTACATGTTAGATATATTAATTCTAACTAACGGGCTAAAATGAGGCAATAATTTGTACCGTTGTGAGTCAATGCTATTATGTTGTCTTTTGGTTTGCCTTTTATAGCATTAGCGATTTCTGCAGCAGTGCCTTCTATCACATCAAAATTCCCAGCATCGTGTGTTGTTGCCATAATTTAATATCAAAAGATATTTATAGCATGTCAAGACCTTCTTCATTCTTTCTGTCGGGAATCGCTCCCAATATTATAAAATAACAGAACGTTTGAGGCGGTTTTTGATTATTCAATGTTTTAGTTCCCATTTTGCTCAAATCAACGGATTGTAAAGGCGTTACTGCCTGTATCATTTCCCTCATATTATCAACGTCCTCAGGATTTACATGCCCTGTTCCTTTAGGCAGTCTTTCCAATAACTGGTCAACACAAGATTCGTCTAAAGTGATGTCCAATAATCTCAATTCTCTGCAACAAGGATATGTAGTTTCGCCTTTCAAATTCTTAACAGGAATAGAATGAATCCACTCCTGTAATTTCTCCCAATCTCCAGAAGAATGTTCTATTAAAGCTATTAGATGCATGATTAAAACTCAGGCTTTTTCCTGCCAGCTTGAACAGCCAATATATCCTCTATTAAGCCTTTTTTGCTCCTGCCTCGTACTCTTAACTTGTATCCTATTTCTTTTAGCTTATTGTAATCCATTTTTTCTAATGCCTTTCTAGTATATACTACTTTTTTAGCTTCTGACCTTGTTTTTTCTGGCTTGTTTTCTACAATCCCAAATTGTTTTTTGATTACATCTGTTAATTTATCGGGCAATTTTTCTCCGCTTTTGATTTTCAAAGGACCTTTAATTGTTACCATAATTTTAAATAATTATGAACTATAAATACTAACTACAACCAATCTTGTGCCATTCTTTTGAGCAGTCTTCTGAATATCTCTGCTGCTTCTAACGGTGTTGTTTCAAATCTAGCAACATGTATTGAATCGCCATCTGTTTCTATAATTATTTGTCTGGGTAGTTTCTGTCGAGTCTCCACTTTATTGGCAGATTTGTTTTCCATAATACTATTTAAAATTCTAAAAAGTAAAGAAATTCGTTCCGTCAGAGTAGATTCTTAAAGCACCATAATTGCTGCTAATGGTTGCCGTAGCAGAACCATCAATTGTTTCTGAACCCTCTGTAGCTACAGTAATGTTATTGCTACCTGCGTTTCCGCCTTCATCAGCAATGATAAATACTTTCCCTGCAATAGCCCCTGCACTTGGCAAAGTGATTGTAACTGCCGAGCTGCTTGTATCTACACCAATTATTGAATCTGTAACAGCAGCTGTGTAATTAGAAGATTTACTCACACGCTTCAGCACCATGCCTCCATTGACAGTTAATCTTCCAGTAACAGTAAAAGTATCAGCAGAAGCATCACCAAAAGTCATATTGCCTCTAATCTCTAAAGTATCCTTTACTAAAACATCTTTTGCCGTAAGCTTGCCTGAGTGAAACCCCCATTTGTATGCTTCCGTCATACTATAACATATTTAGAGAAGTATTTATATCAACTATAGTTTTCACTAAAAAATTCTGTAAAAAAAACTAAAAAAAATACAAAAAAACAAAAAGATTAAGCGTCTGTTACTTTAATTAAACAAACTGCTTTTGGTTCTAATAGCTTCACTTTGTAAGCCTGATTTGCGTAGAATATGTGCTTGCTCTTGAGTTTGTTGAATTCATAGTCCACGTTAGGCTTCTCTTTCCATGCGACAACTCCTGAAACCAACTGGTCCCAATTGTTCGTTCCTACCATTATACAACAATGTCCAGCTGCACCCCATGTTTTTGTGTTCTGGTTTGTGTCTGTTGCTCCTGAACTGTATGCCGGTGTATTGGTGGTTTTTATTATTCTGATGCCCAAATATTGTCCTATTTCGCCTTTTAAAACCACTTCGTTGCTTCCATATTCGCTGGCATTCACAAACTGACTGTCTTTTCTAAATGCTTTGACCTGTGCTGGTGAGACAAATAGCAGTTTTGGAACATAGTTGTTAGATTCCAACTTTTCCATAGCATCTGCTATTAAGTCAGTTGTCAGCACGTCTCCAGCAGACAAACCGCTAGGGTCGGAAACTCCAGAACCTCCAAACACTCTGTTAGTTACAGAAGTATCTTGGAGTTCTGTGGCGATTGCTACATCTAAATCCCTTGCCAAATCTTGGGTTATTACATGTCGAGCGTGTGCCAACATGTCAACCATAGATGTCATGGCAAGTTCCTTTGAGATGCCTATTCCGCCCTTTTTGAAGTCAGAAGCCGACAATGTTACGGCTGTCGTGCTGAGATTGTCCAATGCTGTAAGTGTTCTGTCAGAACCTTCGCTGGTTGAATAGTTCAAAGACAAATGACTTGTAGCTCTTGGCACCATCACTTCGTGAGCACCTGTATTGACCATGTATTCGTTGTGCATAACTGCTTGGTCAAATCTTCTCAAGTCTTCTGCGTATTTGATTATCTCTTTGAACCACATTATTCCCTGAATACCTGTGGTAGCAGGCGTGCTTGTAGCCATTCCTGATGTAGAAGTAGTTGTGTCTGCTAATCTGTATATTTTCCTCTGTACATTTCCTTCCGCGTCCACCTGACTTCTTTTCAAAAAGAAGTCGCTTAGTGTCTTCTTTGTAAAAGAAGACTGAACCAATCTCAAGGTTTGTTCATCCATGTTTATCACCTTTCAGATAGAGTAGCTTGCTGTTCAAGCAGGAATTTTGCCAATTCAGCGTCCAGTTCCTCAAACTGTACTTCGGTTAATTTTTGAGTTTCTCCCGCCTGAGGAACAGTTTGCCTGTTTTCCTGCAAAGATTTCTTTGTTTCTTCCTGCTCTTTTTCTTTCTGTTTGGATTTCCATTCCTTTGCGGCTTTTTTCATTAATTCTGCTATACTTCCTTCGCCTTTGTGTTCTTTGATGTATTCTTTGACGAAGTCAGTGTATTCAGAATTAACTTCCCGCAAAGCCTCTATAATGTCTTCCGAAAGCTCTTCGCCAAGCTTCTGCCTGTTTTCTTCTTCCATCTTTGGGTATTCAGGATATTTCTCTTTCTTTTTCTTTTTCAATTCTTCGGGTGCAGGATAATCCTCTTTCTTTTCCTCTGGATATTTCTCTTTCTTTTTCTTTGCTAATTCTTCTTTGATTTCTTTGTTCTCTTCCAGAACTCTCTTAAGCATTTCTTTTATTTCCGAAAGTTCCTGAGTAGATTCCTGTTTAGGCTCTTCTTTGCTTTCTTCCTTTGTTTCTTCAGTCTTTGCTTCCTCTTTTACGTCGTTCCCATCCTTTTTTTCTTCGTCTTGCATATTCAAAATTCTCCCATCCTGCGGATACCAACGGCAAAGATTGCCGTCAGAATCCACAAAACAGAAGCGTGCCATAGCAGGGTCAACAACCTGCTCTATAAGAATTTCTTTCTCAGATTCAGCACTGAGAAAGAATTTTTGATTTATGTAATTTGTTCTAATGCCTCCGCTGTCTTTGTTCAGATAAGTTGTTTTGACAGCGGGCTCAAACACTACACTAAAATTAAGGAATTTCATTTCCTTCATCTCTCCATTTTCCTCTCTCCCTTCAAGCTCTGGAGATATGCCAAATTTGGCACCAGCTTCGAGCTTGTTAATCGTATTCACATCATAAATATAAACATCCCCCCTCAAATCTTCTCCATCTAAGTGAAGATTTTTGACTTCTCCAATCCAAGTGCTCGCCTCGTAAGGGCGATGGTCCAAAAATATGGAAGTTGTTTTTCTGTCCCAAACAGTCGCATCAAAAGCCTGCTTAATAACCTCTGGAGAATAATTTATACCATTGGCTTTTCCTGCAGACATCAAAGGCCAATTTTTTCTCACAAAAGCCTTTTTAGACTGTCCCATAAATAAAACAGCACTATCGAGTATTTATTTCAAAGTAGTTATCAAATGACAGAATTGACAGAATTGACGCTAATCTATCTTGATTTTCTTGGGCTTTTCCCCGGGTTTGCACCATATCAGCCACTTCTGTTTCTTTTGCTTCAATTCCGCTATTACTTCGTTCAAATCGTGAGACTCTGCGTAAGGAGTTTGGTCAACCGGGAAATCTATAAGCCATTTTCTCGAACCGGCAACGGGAGCATAAGTGATTAGCACTCTGCCTTTCATTTTACTACCGTGTAAGAAATATTCGCGGCTGTGCTCTCTAATAACTCCCAATTCATAAGTGCCCCAATCCAACGCAAAGAACTTGGCCCATTTGTTCGTTGTGCTTCCAACACCTTTTGGTGGTGATAAATAAGGTTTGTCTCGTCCAACTAAGAGCCAGCTTCGCGGTTGCAATAACTTGGGAGCTACTTCCAATTTCTCAAACTTTGTTTCTCCTTTATGCTGTGCCATGTAAATCAATTTAGAGCTTTCTTTTACGGGTATATCTTTGGCAGAGCCTTCAAATACCGTAAACCCATGCAAGGTTCCGTTATTGCTTAGTCTCAAATCTCCGTGAACAGAGTGTGTGCCTTGTATTAATAAACCTTTGTGATCTAGCGTTTTAGCTTCCTGTTCAGACAAACCTCTCCAATGCATGTGAAAAACATACTCTCCTTTGCCGGATTTTGGATACAAATTATGCCAATTTTCCTCAAAAAACTTCTTAGCAGCTTCGCTTCTCGTTCCGCCTTCAGAATCTTCGGTATCGTCAACACTTTCTTTAGGCAGTTTGCTGTTTCTCTCTACGACAACTTCCTGCTCCTCTACGACTTTAGAGCCGATAGAGCATACTAAATTATCCAGTTCAGACAATGGCGTGGTTTCTTTTTTCTCTGTTATGTGCCTTATTTTCGGCTTGTGTATAGAATAGTAAATGCCTTTTGGAGTTTCATGCCTCCAAATATCCTCTATTTCTACGCTAATTATGTCTCCCGGTTTAAATGTTTCAGTAGTGTTGAATGTATTTTTCAAATCTAAAACCTTTTTGCCGTTGAATTCTGTTAATCTGTCTGGATTTATTTTCTTGGCTTGTTCATCCGTCACATACACGCCTATTTTATAATTGTATGTTCCTTCTTTCGAAGTCTTGTTTTGCTGCAAAACAACGCAGTCAATATCATATAATCTGTGATATTTCAGCCAAGCACGAGACTTTTCGTCAAAAGTGTAAGGAGCATTGGCTTCTTTTATTACTGCTCCTTCGCTGCTGGGCAATGCTGCCGCCCATTCCACAGCTTTTTTCAGTTCTTCTTTTCCTTTAACCAGTTTGTAAGGAGTATCTGTGATTCTATCAGTTAGTTTAAGTTTTTTCAAATATTCTTTTCTTTCTTTCAGAGGCAGACTTCTCAAATCTTTGCCGTCATAATAAATAATATCCCAGATGTGCAGTTTTATGTTGGAATCATCCACTTGTTTCCCAGATTCAACGGCTCCTATGAATTTCATTAATGGACGCCTTCCCAAAGCTTTCCCGTCTTTGTCGTAAGGCACTAATTCTCCATCCACGTAAAAGTCCTTGTCGCTTAGTTTTTTAATGTCTTCTACAAGAGTTTTGAATGCCGAAGTAATGTCTTTTTTCTGCTCTGAATATATCTTTACTGCATCGCCTTTTTTGACAATAGAAGCGTGAAAGCCATTGAATTTCTTTTCAACATAATATTCTGCGTCTTCTTTTGCCTTATCCAGCAAATCCTCAACTGAATTGTATGCAGAACCGTAAGGCTTTTGAGGCAGATAAGGCATGGGAATCTCTGACAATTCAAGCTCCTGCATTTCCATTTTTTTATACGGTTTTCTCAACTCTAATTTCAAATCGTATAATGGTATGTAAGAATCTGCCGGACCAGTGGGCTCAAAAAACACATGAACATCTTTATCAATTCCTAAACTATCTAATTTCTTTCTAAATATTGTGTAAATAGCTCGTTTTATGAAATCTAAACTGTCCAGCCTTATCAATATATCCACATCATGGCCTTCGCCTTTTTCAACTGTAGAACCAACAAGGTTTATGAAATCTTTAACGATTGTTTTGTCTTCAAGGCTTGATAAAAGTTTGCCCAAAACTTTGTCTTTGTGTTCTTCTATGCGTTCATCAATTACAAAGTCTTTTCTCGCCAGATTTTTGATTTCTGAACCTTTTACTATTGTAGCATGCGAGCACGAAGTATTAATAAAATAATCGCTGATTTTGTTGAGTAATTCATCTGTATTAGACACAACAATTCTATCCATCAGTTTTGAATTTTGATAAAACAGAACCAAGATTTTAGTACTGTTCTTTGCCAATTCTACTTTAAATTGTTGCAAATCTTTAATATATTTTTCCAATTCTTCTTTGGATTTTGCTCGCAAATCGTTTAGTTTGGCTTCAACTTCCTTTAGTTTCTTAGACTTGCTTTGTAATTTTTGCTCCTGCAGTTCGTATTTCTTTTGCAGTTTAGAATATTCGCGTTGTAAATTTTTTAATTCTAACTCAACCAGCCGAGAATTAGATTCCAATTCTTTCAATTGTTCACGCTTTTGAATTATGGTTTCCTGAAGTTCTCGTTTCTTTTTTTGATATTCCTGAGCTATCAGCTCTATGTTCATAATTAAATAGTTCTTCCAATGTATTTATATCAGCCAAACTAAGCAAAATTCTATCGCGTAGTTCGTTTTGCTTTTCAATGTCAGATACTAATCTCTGAGCTAAGTCGTTCGCAAGTTTTTTTATTTGCTCATCTGAAAGTTTGGTTACCACAGCATTTAATTTTTTCAGCAAAGTTTCTAAGTATTCCAAGATTTTTTCTTTGTCTCTCACGGTTAGAGATTGTCGAGGCACGATGCCGCCAGTAATGTGCTTGAGTTCATATCCTGTAGTGTTAGCCTTTTGATGTTCATTAAGTTTTTCGTCCCAAACAGCATCTGCTATATCCGAAGCTCCAGCACCTTCCCAGCTTCCAGAACCGTGTGTTGAAGACAGTTCGGAATCAACATCAGACGGGGTATGAGAACTTCGTGTAGATACAGCCACGTCAAGATTGTCATTGATTTTGCCTTCTACATTGTCCATCCACCCTCCAAGAACTATTTTGCCCATTTGATTGTAGCTGCCGTTGCTTGCTATCCAAAGATATTCTTCTTTCTGGCTGACCGTCTGACTAAACAAATATTTGAAAACACCTGTCGAACCGATTTCAGAGCAGGAGCCAGAACTTACAACTTGACTGTTGTCGCTTAGTTTATAAATATCAATAGTCACTGTATCTCCGCTCTCAAAATTGGCAAGAATGTACGTTGTTTCGTTCTTGGAGTATCTCATAATATTGTTTCTTGATCAGTATTTATAGTGCTCCTTTTTAAAGTTGCTGTCCAATCCGTCTTCTCATTCAACGTAAACTTAAATTCTAATGGAATGTATTTGGGATGTTGAATTTTCAAAGTATAATTAGAATAATCAACTGTAGTGTCAAAATTTCCAGTAGTATCAGTCGACCGATAATATTCCTTAGCGATAAGTTCCTGTTGGTCAATTGTTCCATCTGCAGCAGTAGTGAGCACAGTTTCATTGCCTTGTCCATCTATTAATCTGACTATAGCATTTTCAATTCCATTTCCTTTTTCATCTACAACTCTCAAATCGAATTCATACTTGATTATAACGCTACAATCGTAAGCACCGCCTCCTTGTGAAATGGCAGCAGGCATAGAAATACTTGGATGTATAATTGGATTCACAAGCACAAATGTCTTGTTTCGTTCATTCCAGAATCTTATTCTGCCTGTTGGGTTGCCTCTATACATTATTCTTGGATTTTTGATTTTTACTACGGTTGCTGTTGAACCATATTGATAATAACACAAGTCATACCACTGGTTTGCTAAAAAGATATGATTAAATGAATTAGCAGACTGGTCAACTGGACACGCTATGCCTCTTGAATTTCCTATTATCCAAATGTAATCCCAATCAATGCCTGTTGTACCCAACAACTTTGCTCCATTGGCAAAAGTAGCATCAATTACCACATTCTTCCATTCGCAGTTATCATAAACATGCAAAGTCATTCCCGATTCATAGCCGCGATAGTTTGGTTGGTCTTTATATGCTTGACACTCTTCCCAATCGCTTAAGATTTGAATGTTGTAAAGATTCGTGTTTCTGAAAAAAGTATTATGATAATAGTGCCTCCCAACTCCTACGGCAATAAATTGCCCTCCTGATTGAGGCACTTCATCATAACTGCTCTTTATCCCAAAAGTTCTAACACCTCCATCATTATTATGACAATAAAGACCCCCATGATATTTTAGTATAAAACTACTGTCTTTGAAATGGTCGTAAATGTATAAATTGTCTCTGCAGGTAAATACTCTTATGCCCTCATCTGTTCCAAAGCCAGTATCCGCTTTCAGAAAAGTGTTCCAGCCGTTAGCTTGGTCTGCTTCATAAATGTCATCAAATGTGGCAGGATTATCTTCAGTACCGCCCTTAACATACAAGTCTCCTCTGCCCCATTCTCTAAACTTGTAGTTACAAAACCATTTATAATAAGTGCTGCAGGTAGAAGCCGCAGTCCTTTCAGATGCCGTGCCCAAATCGGTAAATGACGTTCCTTCGACGGTATAAGTGCCTCCCCAAGGACCTGTTTTGTTTCCCCCATTTAGAAACATGCAATGTTTATCGTGGTCTAAACTATTTCCATCGTTATAAGCGTAAGAATAATCCCCACTCTTAGGTGTTCGCCAAATTTGTACCTTTACATTTTCATTCCAGCTTAAATCTATGCTGCCATTCGAACTTGCAACTGCTGAAACTTCGGCACAAGCAGCACTTTCTCTCCCACTAGTAGCATTGGTGATAATTTTCAGTCGATAATAATAAGTCTTACCCGGAGTTAAATCCCCCTGTGCCGTCCCCGGTGTTGCAGTCACGTTGGTGGGCGGTGCCGGAGGCGACGTTCTAGTGACTGATATGGCCATAATTATAATTTTTTCAGTTGTGCTAAAAGTTTTTCTTTTTCTTTAAGTTCTATTTTTATATCTTCTATGTTTGCTAAAGGCATCATTTCATTCCAGAAGTCTAATGTTTCTTGGTCAGGTTCTGTCTTTGGTTCAGGAATATTATCAAGTTGTGCTTTTAAATCTTGTATCTGTTTCTCAAGCTCATCAAGCCGTATTTCGCTCTCGATTGTTTCTATTTTCTTGATTATATTCGGATTGTTTGTTTTTTTGTATTTAATCATAATTACTATTACCTTCTATTATATTTATAACCTGTTTCAAAGCTTCAACATTGAGTTTAATGCCTGATAAAATATCTCTTTCTTCTTTGCTCAATTCAACTTCCTTCCACAGCTGGCGGTATGCTTCCGTTTTTGCGTCTGGATTGGCAGTCCAGTTCATCTTTCCAGCCTTTTTCCTTCTCGCTATTTCTTTTAGTATCTTGGTCGCCAGCTTCACGATTTGCTCTTTAGAGAATTTTATTTTTTTGCCCTGCAGGATTCTGGAGTAATAAGCTACCGCAAGTCTGAAATCGTCAGCCAACACTTCATTTTCCATGTTGTGGGCGTTGTAATTGTAAATGTCCTGAATCAGCTCTAATGTCCTGTGAAATCTAAAATCCTCTGAATTTTCCACTTTGCTGGCAAAACTCCAGTCTTCCACAAAAGTTTGTGCTCCTTGAGGGACGACAGCCGGTTTTGGTTCTGGAAAGTGCTCCACCCATTCAAATTCATAGGCGTACAGCTCATTTTTGTCGTCCCACCACTTTTCCCGCTCTGCTTCAGTAATTTTATGCTTGTCTCCAAGCTCCTCAAATTCTTTCAGGTTTATTTTTTTGACGTTTGTCAGTTTAATAATGCCGTAGCAGAACTCGTTATCTAATAGATAAAGAGGCTTGTCCAGCATGTTTTTGAAGTTTCTTGATTTTACAATCAACTTCTTTTCGTTGTTGTAAATCAATTCGGCGTGCGGTTTGACTAAATATATAGCTGTCCTTTTTTTGATTTCCGCTTCCTTTTTCAGTTTTTTCACATTTTCTTTTGCGTGTTGAGACAATGCCAAATTCTCAATCTTCATTCCGTCATAAGCCAGTTTTACATCAGTAGAAATGCCGTATAATTTACAGTACTCGTCTATTCTTTTCTGAACTTTGTAATGGTCTGGATATGTCTTGCCTATCTGCGTCAATATCGCCTTTTTAGGCTTGAATTTCTTAACTAACTGCAAAGCCTGTTCGGTGTTCATGTGTCCTCTGATTTTTCTGTCAAAGTACATGGCGGCATCGATTACCATCAAATCGGCGTTTTCAAAGTATTTCTCAGATTCCGGAGGGATTGCTTCCATGTCCGCAGCGTACACGACTCCGTTGAATCTGAATCCCAAGCAGGGATATTTCTTGCTAGTCGGAAACGGCTCTGCGTGAATAACTCTAAAAGGTATGAAAGTGACTCCGAACACCTGAAACGGCTTCCCGGGCACTATGTCGTGCTCCTCCAGCTTTATGTCTTTCCATATATCATGCATCAGTTCAAAGTTGTGCTTTAAAGTATAGACTGGAAGTTCGCCGAATTTTTCAAGCAGTTTTGGCAGACCTTTTACAGCATCGCTGTGCATGTGAGAAATCAGCACGGCATCCACTTTGTCTACAGCATTCTTAAACAGCTGTTCTTCAACCATCGGAGTGGCGTCTATCAATATATTGTGATTCTTCGTTTCAATTAGAAGAGAGGAATTGCTCCTATAATTTTTTCCTCTGCCTCTTACGGGAAGGGCAGGACCAGTTCCCAAAAAGATGAGATTCATCCTATCTCTCCAGTTTTATCACGTTTGGTGTCCTTCTGGACGCCTTCAAGCAGGCTCTCAATGTCTGTGGGTTTGGGAACAATTTTAGGTGTTGTGTGCCAGTTGCGGGACTTGGCCAATCTCGCCAATACCTGAGTGTTGAATTGGTAAGCAAACAAATTTCTTCTCGCGTCGTTAATCTTCATAAATATCTTTATCTGAGACACCAAAGTAGATCTATTAACATCTTCTCCTCTTCCTGTTGCTATTGCTCCCGGCAAACCCATTCCAGTAACTTGTTGTTCGATAAAATAATCGAGAAATTCTTTTAATTTTTCTATCCTCGTAACTTTTAGCGTATCTACTTTCATGTAATAAGGTATTGATAATTCTGTTTTGTAATTCAAGTCTTTAATCAAGTTTAATCCGTTGCTAATCATATCGGGAGACGGCTCGTGTTCAGAGTTGTGACACAACACCATTCCAAGACCGTCAAAGAAATTGTGATTGTCCTCCACTTCGATGTCATATACATACCCGTCATAATTAAATTCGTGTAATCTTTTTTTACAAACACAAGTTCGAGGACGCTGTACCCGCCTAAAGCTGTAACAAACGTGGCCCTTCCTTGTAGTTTTGTATCTAATTGAATAATTAATACCCAATATGTTCAATAACAAACTCAAACCAGCAGCTAATGGTTGCGATATTGTAGCATACTCAAATTGATTACGCTTATATTGGTCTGTAAAACGTTTTTCATTAGTTCTGTATCCGTCTCCATCTATTAAGTATTCTAAAATAGCTAGCTGTGCTTCCCTTGGAGCATTGTAAATAAATGGCGGCAGGCGTTTATTTTGAGCACTGTGAGAACACAGCTTTTCGACTAATAAATACAAATATTTTGAAGAGTACCTCAACCTATATACTATCTTTTTATCTTTCGAATTAGGTACACTTGATTTTTCTAAACACCCATGCAATCCAAATAATCTGTCTGTTATGGATTTTAATTTTTCAAGCCAATGCTTTTTTGTATTAAAAATTGAAACATGATATGCTTTTCTATTGCCGCAGCTGCTTTTGACGATTGCTCCTTCAGAAATATAAGCACCTAAAAACTTACAAAAATCTATTAAATCTTGCCCGTTAAGTTTGTTATGCTGTTTGGTTTTAGGAAAACTATATTTGGACTCTTTCACAGTGATTTTTGGCAATTCAATATCTTGTATTTGTTTGATTGGAACAGACCTTCGCCACGCATATAATGTAGGATTATTTTTTGCTCTAGTAACTGTAAAATCATCAGCATAAATGGAATGGTCATTTGTCACAATCGTTTCGCCATATTTCTGCTGTAAGCATAATAATTTTGAAGCTATTTTGTGTTTAGAAACGGCTTTTATTTTTTTCCACTCTATTTGTCCGTTTTTATCTACAGACAAAGTCTCAATGTCTTCGTTCAAGTATTTAACAGTTATGTGACCATAAGTCTTTTCAGTGCCTTCTACCAATTCATATAATTCTTCAAATGTAATAACATCTATCTGATTACCTTTCTTAATGTATGTGTATCTAGAGCCTAGTACAGAATCTCCGACGCTCATAATTATAATAGGGAAGCCGACTTTGTGAATTACGTGAGACAATCCCATTTCAGCCTCGTTTTTTCCCAAAGTAACAGAATATATAGGTTCTATCAAACCTAAACCGTACCACCCATCTCCTATTTTGTCGAAGTAAAATCTTGCAACTTGATCGTTTCTCAAAGGAATTCCCGTAACTCCTCCCACCGTTACCAGTCTTCTTTGGATTTGGGAATCCATAATCTGCTCCGCATTTACAGCCTGAAGGTAACCTACAGGATTGCCGTACCTGTCAAGCTTTATTGCTCCCATGTTTGTTTTCTGATAGTCGATGGTTCTCGGGTTCAGACCGACAACGCCTATCAATTCGTTGTTTTTGTAAACGAGTTCGCACCAAGCGTCTCCGTATACAAAAGCGTCTCTTGCGATGTCTCTCCTCAATTGAGGAAAAT
>Ga0190334_1000584_pt1 | contig 17569 bp, 34 predicted proteins | sample 48720478_MG_FD_161270 | JGI IMG/M metagenome (GOLD analysis project Ga0190334, IMG submission 161270) | Hydrothermal vent sediment bacterial communities from Southern Trench, Guaymas Basin, Mexico - 4872-04-7-8_MG | ecosystem: Environmental > Aquatic > Marine > Hydrothermal vents > Sediment ...
ATGCCACGACCCAAATTACAGATGCCAAATTGAATGCTCAAATTACGGTTTAAATTTTACTGGAGAAATAGATGGTTGTATGTGTGACTGCGGAAACGCCTCTGTAAGTGTTTGTAGCGGATTCCTACAACCAACAAATACATTAGAATAAAAAGGTTCTCAATTAAACCAGCAAATTTTTTTTCCTTTTAATCCCACACTTAACTTCACTTAAAAATCTTTTTATTTCACTCACACCCCTATTCAACACCAAGCTTCTTGAGTTACCACCAAGAGCATCAACAAAATTAAAACCTTTTTTTGCAAACTCCAACCTTAACTCTCGCCGCCCCAAATAAGAACACAATTCATCAAAAGATTATTGTAATTTTCTTTAAGCCACTTCACTTCAGAGTCCAACCGTTTAGACGTTTTTCTTAACTTCCCCCCACTTTTCCATACAATTTGTTTCACGGCACAAACGCTTCTACTTTCATATAATGATTTAAAAGAGCTTATATTTAAATTTTTTTCATTGTGTTTTAGAAGAAATAGACCTCACGTTTTTTCTACCTATTACATTTTTAACCTTGTTCAAGAACTCATCTATTTTTTTCACTCCACCATTCAAGGTCAACCCTGTTTTATTTTCAACAAAATTAAACCCTCTATAAAGCAAAGCCATCTTAATTGCATCCCTTGATAATTTCGGTGCAATAGCAATAGAAACCACAGGATAGTCCCTACTTCCTCCAACTCGCTTTTTTACTGAACAACACCCATCGCCATCAAATAACCCACCTAAAAAATACCAAAAAAATTCATCACCAAAAACCCACGAGAATTTTCTTTTAACAAATTTTATCCATTCACCATCGTGTTTTAATTTACCAGCCACAACATCCTCGTCAGTACCAAATTGTTTCAAAAATTCAACACTATAACTTTCAAATATAGTATATTTGCAACCATCAATATATCTTGAAAAAATCCTATGAGGCAAACCAAACAGTCTTTTAAATATTTTCTCAATTTCATAAATATACTCAATATTTCTCTGAGCTTGCGCAAGCTCAAACTTATATCTATAAACACCACCATCCGAACACAGCATTCCAATAAAATACGCCAGCTCCCTCGATGGAGCATCCCAACCAACCTTAAATTTCCTACTAGCAGTCCCCCTTATTTCCCTTAACTTTTTTGCAACTTGGAAAGACGACCTACCAAGCATTCTACTAAGTTCAGATGCTGACTTCTCAGGGTGATTTCTTAAAAAATCCAATTCCTCCTTTACCCATCTTCTCCTCTCCCCCCTAACCAAACCCATATAATGTAGTTTATGTTTAATAGCCCTAACAGAACGATTAAGCTTTTTGCTCAACTCAGAATAAGGCAAATCAAGGTTCTCCTTCAACCAATCCTCATCGTCTTTACTCCATCTAAGAGTAGGTCTAAGTTTTAACTTATATACCTTTTGTTTAATTGCATCAACACTTCTATTTAATATCCCAGACAACTCAACATATGTTAACTCTGGATGATTCCTAACAAAGTCCAGCTCTTCAACAGACCATGATTTATTTTTCCCCATATAAAAAAAGAAAGAAAAAAGTATTTAAATAGTTTTCGGTTTTTTTTTAAAACGCTTTGAAACTTTCGTCCTATTTACTTGAAGAGATTTCCCAGCTTTATAAATATACCCACAATAAATCCTAGTACAATCAGTAACACTATCAGATCAAGCCAGGAGACAAATGCAGCTCCCACTGTCCCTAATCCGTCTACTATAATGTTTTGGAAGTCACTTTTGTTGTAACTTGCGGTATATGCCATTTTATCACCCTCCTTTTATTTTTTTTATTTAAATAAATTTCCTATCTTCAGGAATATGCCTATTATAAATCCAAGTACGATCAACAGCACCACTAGATCAAGCCAACTTACAAAAGCTGCTCCAGTCGTCCCTAATCCGTCAACGATTATATTTTGAAAATCTGACTTTGAGTATGCGTTATCAACAATACAGGTTCCACTGGTAGCATTGATCGTCCCGCCAACACCACAATATACCATTAAAATCACCCCATAAAATTTATTTAATAAACAATTAAATCAACTCATTTATAAACCTTTGTAGAAAACGTGTTAATTGTGGTTATCCTTTGTATCTTTTGGATATTTCTTGATCTCCACTCTTAAAAAACCTTTTCTAAACTCGCGTTCTTTCTTATTACCAAACATGTAAATGTAACGGTACTTACCACGCTCAACTTTAACAACAGCCTTTGATAATTTTTCTACTGGTAAGTTCTTAATACTTCTCTCACAAATCCTGTTACCATTCAAAACTGCAACTATAGAACTCTTAGTTTCACCAATATAAAAAAAATTACAGGCCTGATAAATAGTTCCAAAATGACCAACATTAGGATCTGCGTAAGATAAAACAGCCCAAAGATTAGGCTTCCTTTTATTAAGTAATTTTAATGCCCTTGACAAAAAAAAAGAGGCTGTATTTTTACCTGTCCCTGGCTTAAGAGCAAACCTTCTCAACTCAAAAACCCTATTAAAATATTTTCCATAGATGCTTTTTGCAGCAGCAACCGACGTAGGCAGTCCAAAAGCAGCCACTCCACAAAGTTCCTTATCAACAAACAAACCATAACATATCGTCCCTGGTGGAAGGCTCTTTAAATAATGATACTTCATTAAAAACTTCCTTGTAATGCTCTGACCAACATAACAAACACCATCGTCAACAAACCTCAACCATCTCTCAGACGCAAGTTTATATTTTCTCTCCAAAAATACATTTGCATTATTATACAAAATACATAATGCCCTCTTTGCATTAACACCATACAACTTAGCCTCCCAACACCCGCTTCCCCACGAAACAACACCCACATCCCCAACACCCAGTTTCTTTGACAAAAATTCAAGAAACTTACTACATACAAATTTACAACAATTAGATAATTTAATTTCTCCTCCACTAATACAACCGTCCCCATCAAAAAACCCTCTCCAAAACGCAACTTCCAAACCACCCTTAAACTCCGGCAACACCTTCAAGAATTTCGACTTCTGTGGAATCAAACCCAAATTATTCAAATCAACCCACATTTTCTTACTTTTAAAACTTATACTAACACAACCACCACGATACCAAAAACCACCTTTATAACCTATAGAACTAGCAAATTTCCTAACATGTTCGTGATCTTTTAAACTCAATTGAATTGTATAATTCTTCTTTGAAACATTCCCGTCAGCAAACAAAAACCCAAGCCAATATGCTTTCTCCTCAGAATCTATTTTACTAAAAAAGTCTTCATTAAGTACGGTAGACTTCCTAATCCCCTGTAACTCAACATTAGCTTCAACTAACCTCAACCGTACAACCTCTCTACAAACACCATATTCCTCAGCAATTTCATCTACTTTCTTCCCTGAACAATATTTATCAACTATTTCCTTAATGGGTAAATCAAGTTTTCTTCTCCCACCTTTTCTAATACTATAGCCATTCCGTCTTATAATCCTCAGAACCGCATCAACACTAATTCCAAACTCCCTAGAAAGCTTTGTTGAAGACTCCCCAGACACATAGCGTTTAATTAAAACAGACTCATCAACTTCCCTTCTAGGCCTTCCCAGTTTTTTCTTCCAAGCCATACAACAACCCTATTTAAAGTAGAAGAGATTCATTTATATAAATTTCGCTCTTCTTAACAAAAAAATTTATATATTAGTTGTTTCTTATAAAACATGTAAATGGGCTTTGCTGGAAAAAATTCTAAAGAATCCGTGCATTTGCGTATAAACAAAGAATTGTTTGACCGTCTTGAAAAGCTCAGAAAGCAAAAGCACAGCGAGGTGCTTCTACCACGAGGAACCGTTTATGAAGAAACACTCTTCTATGGTGAAAAAATACAGATGCTAAAAAAAGAACTTGGAGAAAGCGAATTTGAAAGAATATGGCATTGGTTAAATAAACTAAACTTAAAAAAAATCAACATTGAAAAAATATTATAATCATGGGCTTGCTCAAATTAAGTGAGAAGAAAATAAAGGAAGCACAGAAAAGACCAATCCCTGACACAGCATACCCTCAAGAGCAAAACACCGGCAGACGCTTTAGTGATGCTGTGTTTAATTGGGTGGTCAACAGATACCGCACATTACGACATCCATGGACAAGATCAGACGATATAGTTTGGAAAACAGCTTGTTATCATATACCTGAATATATCGGAATAATAATTTTCTTTGCTATATTCTGGCTATTAATAAAATTCTCAAATAAAAAGTATGGAGAAATGAGAACACTACATTTCCTTATACTCATCCTTATTTTCAGAGTTAATATTATGATTAAACAATTATTCGCACTAAACAAAAAATTCTAACCATACCTTTGTGGGTGTTGCATTGGTTGTTCTAATGCTGCAAGTCTTACCTCTAATTCACCTATTTTCTTACTAACATTATCAAACATTTGCTTAACAGTATTAAACTTACCATCAATATCATTCAATCTCTCCTGAATTTGGTTTATAACCTCAACCTTAACCTTATTCTGCACATCTGTCCTCTGAAAAAAAAGGTTCAGCGGTTCTCCACACTTGGTACACTTTATAATTGCTGGATCAAACTCCATTATTCCACCCCATTATTTTTTTCTCCATAAATACTAATATAATCATCATCATCAAACTCATCATATAACTCAACCAAATCCTTAATAATACATTGAAGCTCTGCTATAAACTGAGCAATCTCAGATCGACTTCGAACTCCTGCAAAATCTTTCGTAATTAAAATGTTCCTATCATCAACTTTTTTAATCAATATTTGCATTTTACTCTACACTACAAAACTTATATCCATAGGGCTTAAGCCCCTTTTTCTTTAACTCATGGACATGCACTGCCAGCTCGAATTTATTATAACCCCATGCAAATCCTTTAAATTTACTATCTCTTCCAATCATAGCCTGAAAAAATTTCTTCTTACCTTTCTTTCTTACTTTTTTTCGCATTTTCCTCGCTTTCCAGAGAGCAACGATAGGAACAAAAAACACCCTTACACTCATAATTAATTGAAAACCAATACACAACAGTGTCCTTTATCTTACCACCACACCAATCACAAAATTTTTTCTCTGGTATTACTGTCCTCTTTATCCTCTGTACCATTATCACCAAGCTCTGTTTTTAATTGTTCCTCAAGCTCCTTATCAGCCGACTCAGGATACCCTAACTCATCAACGATTTTCTTTAGTACATCAAACAAATTATTTAATGGCTCTGTTTCACTTTGAAGCTGGATCTTCCCATATATTAACACATTACCCTTCCTCATACAGACACACCCCCAATATAATCAATAATTTTTTTAATCTCACATCCATTACAATCTCCATTACATTTCGCACAATATTTAGCTAACTGGGCTCTCAAAAAAGTTACATCAATCATTTGAAATGTTTGTTCCTTAAACATCTTCATCCTCCTTATTTTCTTTTAGAGCTTCCCATAAGGTCTTGTTTTTAATCATTTCATCATACTTAATTTTACTCTTCCTCATAAAAACACCTTATTCTTCTCAACTTTACCTTTTTATTCAGACTATTAAAATAATCAATCATCTCAACCTCGTTAGTAAATTCCTTTACCTTTAAATGTTTTTCCATTATGCAATTACCCTTATAATAACTACTACAATTGTCAATACAATTACAACCCGCAAACCTGCACACCAAAATCGCAATTTAGCTGATTTTTGTTTCGAGCATAACATCAAGCCCATCCCCATCTAAAAGCAAAGTATGATTAAAGTTTTCAAAGGACAAGGACCCATCGTGCATCAAATAAAGATATTCCCCCAATTTCCTAACCTCATTCTTATCCCTTATAATCCGGCTCTTTGGAATAACATCTCCTCCAGCAGACCTAAGGGCCTTCTCAGGAACCTCAGTGTACATAAAGTTCTGATAATTTGTATTTCGCAAATAATACATCATCGGCATCATCGACCAAGGGGATTCATGCATAATAACCATACCATCAAATTCAGCTTCATGATCAATCAAATACTCAGCAGCGTTTCTTAACTCATAATTTTGTGTTGTTAAATAACTTAAAAAGTTATATAAAACAAACGTCAGCACAAGAAAAAATATCACTGACACAACCGAAAACAATACCTTTCTATCCTCACAACTATATTTATTAAGAAGGACATAAAATGAACGAGCAACAAGCAAAATGAAAACCCACCCAGTAAATAAGAAAAACCTGTGATGATAAACAGGATAAATAAACAAATTAATTGCCATACCAATAGTAATCGGAAGTAAAACCATAAGTATCAAAAAAAGGACGATCCGCTTTTCCTCTTTTGCTCTAATAACAGATAAATACCAAGCTATCATAAAAAAACAAACTGCTAAGAAAATCAACCCAAAAACAGTGTCAATATTAGACACAACTCCTTTATTAGAATGGAAAAAACTATAGTATATTGTTGAGAGCATGGAAAACCAATCTGATTGCTTAAACCACATCCCCATTATACGGGCCCTTTGCATAAAAAAATATATGACGCCAGGTATGGAAATAGCAAATATCAAAAACCAATATTTCAACATTTTTGTGAATTCTTTCCTATTAAAAAACAATATGCAAAATATAATCTCACATAAAATAAACAACACAGTATAATAATGTATATAAATCAAAATCCCGGTCACTAAAGCAAAGGTCAAGGCAGAACGTTTGTTAAAACCATTCCTATAAATATCCAACAAAGCTAAAAAAGAAGCAAGAGCAAAAAATATCCCCATTGCATACATTCTTGCTTCAGAAAAATAGTGGATGTTGGTAGAAGCGTAAATATAAAACACACTGAAAATGTAAAAAAAAGTCATAACACAGTTCTTCCTACTTTCTGGAAACAACAATTTTATTATATAGTATAAACAAAAAAGTGAAAGCAATCCAAAAAACGCTGCCTGAATCCTCAAAATATAAATAGAATCATACCCACCAAAAAAAAATGTTTTAATGGCCTTTAAAATCAAATAAAATCCAAATGGATGAACGTCATGTGGTTGTACAATATAACTTACAGGTTTATTAATATAATTTGCTGTAAAAGCTTCATCAAACCAAAAATCTCTATTAAGGTAGAAAATGTTTGTACATAATATGAGTGCAAAAATAAACATTGCAAAAATCAAGCGTTTTTTATCCATTAGGACATCACCCAACTAAACAAAATACCAATACCACTCCCTTCCTGTATTGTTAAAATACACTTCATTTGTGTATAAATTAATATAGGCCACACCACAATCACACACACATTCCCACTTCAAACCAGAAAAATTCCAACCGCGATTAGTGCACTCCTCTCTACACAAATCTTCTATATTACTTAAACGAAGAGCTATTAAAATTGCAAGGGCTAAACAAACAAGACATATTAACAAAGTAGACGCAACATATAATTTTTCCCCACTCATTTTCTAAAAGCTCCTTTTCAGATGAGTGGCCTATGAAGAAGGCACAATAATCTGGGTGAAGGTGAGGTCACTGTTGAGGCCACTCATTTTCTGAAGCATTTGGAATAAACCAATCATTAACTTCAATTCCAAGCGCCTTCTCAACGTTCTCAATACATTCACTATATCCTAACTCATAAGCATTTTGACATTTCTCCAATCTATAGTGCTGATAACCAATAAACACAGCCATCATTATTACAAACACAAAAAGTATAACAACCACTTTTTTAAGCATCGCCTCCTTTTTCAGATCCTGCACTCACATCACCCTTAACATTGGCTTTTTTTTGTTCTTCAATAATCGCCCCAACTCTAATTCTACGGGCTCTTAATTCCTCCAACTCCTGGTTACCTCGTGCTATTTCAATATCAAGCATTTTCTTATCATGCTCCATCTGAAGAAGGGCCTGTTGAAGCTTATCCATTCTCTTATCAATCCACTTTAATTCAATATAAGGATCAATTACCACTCTTTTCACCTCCGCTTTCTCATTATTTTATGAACTGAAAGAAGAGTTTTTGCAAATTTAACTCGCCCTTTTGGAAAATAGTTTTTATTAAACTTTTCTAATAACTTCCGACGCATAGTCCCTATTCCAACAACTTTATCTTTAATGACGCCAATAATCTTAATTGCAGTGTTTTCATCGCTACATTTCTTCAACTCATTAAGCTTTTGTAGTATAAACTCAAATTCTTTATCTATTTGCTTTATAATAGCATCTTTTTCCATAGGTATTTTTTTATAATCGCAATTCTCCTCATCCCCAATCAAACATTTTCCATTAACGCACCAAGGACACGTCATGATGCTATTAGGCAGGATACCCACGCATTTATGCGTGGGAGGAATGCCCTTTCCTCCTTCCTGTTTTCGAAAGGTTTAAATATATGTAAGTGTTTTATATCCTTATGCAAGCAACTGTCAGTGCTAAAATTAAAATCAATGCAACTCCAGAGATAGTCGAAACTCTCAAAGTTTATTCTAAAGGATTGCAGTTCTGTGTTGATACTGCTTGGAATAAAAAGATTAAAAATAATATCAAACTTCATCCTTTCGTCTATAAAAAACTTAAAAATATGGGTTTGCAGGCTCAACTCGCTGTCGCTTGTATCAAACAAACATGTGGTATGGTTAAAAGAGCTAAAAGCAAACCAATAATTAAAAGAGTAAGTATGAGATATAATTTCCCACGTTCTGCTTCCTTCAAGAACAATGTTTTGAGTCTCGCTACAATCAAAGGCAGAGTTAAAATTCCTTTCACTATTCCAGAATGTTATAAAGAATATTTTGCTTGGGATGTTAAGGAAAGTTTGCTTATGATTGACAAAAAAGGTAGATGTTTCTTCATTTTCACATTCTCCAAAGAGATTAATGCCTCTGAGCTGAACAGTTGCTTGCAATCTGCTGTTCTGGGCATTGACCTCGGAGTAAATAACCTCGCCGTCTGTTCTGATGGCAGGTTTTATAATGCCTCTAAAGTCAAACAAATCAAAAGAAAGTTCAGGTATTTGCGTTCTAAACTTCAAGCCAAAGGCACACGAAGTGCTAAGCGACTCCTTAAAAAGTTTAGCAGTCGTGAAAAACGGTTTATGGCATGGGTAAACCATAATATAAGTAAAAGTATTGTTTCCAATTTCAACGGAAACAAAATAGTGATGGAAAATCTTAAAGGAATAAGAAAACAACGAAAAGGCAGAAAATTTAATTGGGTTTTGAGTAATTGGAGTTTCCACCAATTGCAGTTTTTCATCCAATACAAAGCTGAAAGAAAGGGAATAAAAGTTGTTAGAGTTAAACCTAATTACACTTCCAAAATCTGCCATAGATGTGGACAAATTGGTTCTCGTTCCAAAGGTTGTTTTTCTTGTTCGCATTGTGGTTTATCCAATTTTAACGCTGACTTAAATGCCAGTCGAAATCTCGCTCATCCCATGTTGGTTGAGCGACAGGGTGCTGTAACACACCCATACAGCCAAGTTGATGAACACAAAGGCACTTCTCAGAGTGCAATTGCGTGTGAGGCTATGGCTAAAAGCCCTGCACTTTAGTGCGTGGGATTATGTTACTCTTACCACTGAACATTTGCTTTTTTAAGGGCTCGCTTTACTTTATCAAGCAAATCCGCAATCCTCTTCCCCTTATAAGTGTAAAAGATATTATAACGCATTCCTGCTTTGTTAAGCTCAATAAGCTCAAAACTCTCCCAAATACGCAACAACTTCAAAGCATGCGAATAGTTCATATCAACTTTCTTGGAGACATACGACAAAGGACCTTCTTGTATAGCCAAATATAGATCTACTATTTTTTCATTACAAAACATAGTTCTACTAAGCCTAGGTCCTATTTTCATTACCATTTTCAAAAATAAAATAAAAAAATAAAATTTTTTTATTCAACTACACTCACAGGCACCCAAAGCTTCCTTGCTGGTCGACCCTCATAAGACCTTCCTAAAGCCACTTTCTTAAACACAAAAGTTTTGCCTTTTAGCAAAGCAAACGCCTCGTCAAGAGTCTTAGCTTTCTTTGCTTCCGGCACCAGAATTTCTATTTGAGACAAATATCTCTCAACAACACTGCCCTCAGGCACTTGTGTCTGTGTGGCTTTCGGAGAAAGTCTTATCCACTCATGCAACCTCTGGGTCTTTCCACCAACTTCCATATCCACCGGGTCCATTACTATATGGTACTGGTCTGCGTCGTTGTCATCAAATGTGTTCTTCTCCAAGATAACTTCCTCAACTTTTCCTTTAAATTCTTCCAGTGCATTTATAGTTGTTCGCTCAACCATATAAACACCTCCTTCTAATTTTCTTTTTTGTAAACACCTTTCATTTAAAAATATATTGGTTGTAAAATATGTGTTTTCAAATATATAAATCCTATAAGCTATAATTTTCCATACAATAACTTAATTCTTTTCCTCACTCTAAAAATAGCTTTAAACATTTCAAAACCATGTTTAAGAATATTTATTGAAGATCCCTCTGCAAACTCATAAAACACATCCAGCTCAATAATTTTAACTCCCTCCATTTGCGCTAATTTAATAAACTCAATATCACCTGCAAATCCTTCTTCTAACATTGTATAAAAAACCCCATCAAATATACCGCCTCGTTTCCAAACCTTAAAAGGAGCTTGGCTATCTCTATAAGGAAGCCTTAAAAAAAACCTCACTAAAAAATTGAATATCCGGCTCACGACAAATCTTCTTATTGGAACTTCAGAAACAAATTTGCCATAACGATTCCCAATAACCAACACATCAGGCCTCAAAAATCTTCTAATGTCATCTACAATCTCAGGATCTATAGACAAATCGGCATCAACCAAAACACAATACTGTTTTTTAGCTAAAAAATTACCCATAAACAAAGCATACCACTTACCAATATTATGTTCATAAGAATAAACTCGCATTCTTTTTGGAAAACGCCTGTATTTATAAATCTCAGAAACCGTGTGATCTGTTGACCCATCATTAACAAAAATCACTTCATCATTTGGATGAAATCTTAAAAATTTATTAAAATATTGCACGGTGTTTTTAATTCGTTTTTGTTCATTATACATCGGAACAATAAAAGATATACTCCCCATTTCTATAACCTCCTTAGTTCAACACATCTTAATATCGAATGCAGCAACCTATATAACCAGAACCCAACAAACAGCACCAAAAAAGTTATTTTTACAGGAAAAAACATCACTCCAAAAAACACCAATAAATTTACAACAGTACTTAAAATAAGAGCTAATGTTAAAGACAAATTTCTATATAAAAACTTATTCCACGGCAAAGTCTCTAATTTATAATATTTTGGATAAAGATTTGCATTAATGTTTGTTATTATTGAATCCATTAAAATTAAAAAAAACAAAATAACAGCACATAAAACATACTCCCTCCAAACAAAATTTAAAAACAGCATTTTTTACTCACCCTTACCATTTCTTTCCAAAAATATCAAGTATTCCGAAGTATGGACCCCCTATATCTTTTTTTGGAGCACACAACCCAAAATGCCTATAAGGACAAAACCTGCACATCAATGAAAATCTTTTTGGAAAGTGTTTGTTCCTCTCAGCTTCAATTATTTTATCCCTTATTATATCAACAAACCCAGGAATCATATCCACCTTAGGCCTAATCACTTTTTCATAAGTGTATTTACCACTTGCGGAGAAAAATATCCCCCATTTTCTTACCTTAACCCTGAGTTGTTTCTCAATAAAATAAGTGTAAAATGCCAACTGAAAATGATGATACCTAAGCTCATGATATTTCCCTGTTTTATAATCCAATATATCAACAAAATCACCTACCTTATCAACTCTATCTATATACAACAAAACATTATTCTCCTTATCAAAAATTTCCTTCTCAGCATAAAACGGAATTGATGTACCTCTTGTTAATAACATTTTTCTTGAGAACCTTATAAAATTTTCACAATCCTCAGGAAAATCCCTATAGTCCTTAAAAGTCCTTATAACTTCAGGATGTTTACTTAAACTAGCATAATAAAACATCTCGTGCAACTTCTTTCCTCTTTTAACACATTCAGGATCTTCCAACACAACCTCATCTATATAACGCAGCTTATATGCATAAGGACATTTTTCAAACAATTGCATTTTAGACACTGAAAGCCTGTTGTCTCTATTAGGTATTTCAGAACGTTTAAGTGGCCTAATTCTTGGCTGTTTTTGCTCCGGAAGTTCAATTATCTTCTTTCCGATCATCCTTTTTATCATTTTTTCCTCCATGAGCGCGAACAAAATTTGTTCGCGCTGAACTGCAACTATTCTTTTCTCTATTATCCTTTAACCGAAAATGCTGTGCAAACACCTCTCCAAATTTAATGCAATCAGCATCCTTTGAACCATACCCTATACCATATTTCTTAAAATTCTTATTATTACCGAACATCATAGACATTACAAACCTAATCTCATTGTTTATTTGATATTCATTTTTCTCAGGAGGAGGCATTACACCATAAAAGTCATCATTCCAGATTCTCCTCCCATCAAGCATCATCTTCGCCAAGCCAAAAGTTATATGTCCTGCATACTTAAACTCCATAGGGCAAAAATATCTTCCACAATGCCAGCATCTAGTTGTATTTTTACGCTCAAACGGATTCAAAGCATAACAAAACTTGCACCTATCTCTTGGAAATACCAAAAAAATATGAATCCTGTTACTTCTCATACCATGATAATCCACACCATAGAAAACAAGCCTACATTTCCTACAATAATTAGCGTTTTTCAAACCCATCTTCATATAACCATACAACGGATCTTTAAAATCTTCACATTCCCTACCGCAACGCAAACATACCTTAATCAGTTTTTTTGGTTTTTTTAGAGACATTTTTTAAACGTCCTCCTCAAACCCCTTTCATTCACATCTCTTATCCACCTAACAATACCATCATCATAAATCTCAAACGTATCTCTACACAACCTCCTAAATAGCTTTTCTGCCTCAATATAATCCTCATTCACAGCCTTTTTAACAACAGGCAATACTTTCCTTTTCTCATTAATAACCGCCCGCTCAACAGCGCAACAACGCACAAGCCCCTCATATGTTGGAACTATGTTCTGCTCAGAAACCCAATTCTCAAGAAATTCATTGAAAACAGACTCATCATCCAACTCCCTCTGCCCAGCGTAAAGCCTATTCCATATACCTCTTAATATTTCCTTCTGAACTGCATAACAAACATCAAAGCATCTTTCTCCATCTACTTGAACCTGAGCAGCCACTCTTCTAAACCATCGCGAAAACCTTTTTACTTTGTTAATCGACAACCCCTTCTGCAAATACATCTCACTCACACCTTCCAACAACTCATCATGAGATGGCCTTATTCTTGCCTTTTGAACATTTCTTTTATCCTCACCTGATATTTTAAGAAACGAAAACCTTCTGAATAACCCACCATCCCTAACCAAAGAACAAAAAGCCAGCCTCACCTCCTCCTTCATATTATCCGCTGCAAGAAAACTATCCCTCATATAATCCTCCTTCTTAGAATCTCCTTTTCCAGAACCTGAACGACCCTTTACATCCCTTAATACAAGGCTCATTAATCTCTCAAGCAAGGCACAAATTTCCAATGTTGGATCGTGCTTCCCCTTCAAACTCGCATCAGAACTTGCCCTTCTAAAAAGCTCATCTACTACTTTTACAAAATTGATTGGACTAATCAACAAACCAGGCCTTGCACCATCCCCGTAAGACTTAACCAAACCTGCCGTAGTAGTATCTGTACCAGCGATATAATCCCCATTATTTGAAAAAACAAGACTATGTATAACCACACAAGTACTTTTCCCAGAACCACCAGCACCATACACTATAAGATCAAACACAGGCTCTCCCATTTTAAGATAAAAAACACTAAACAAAATAATCCTATTCACTTCCTCACTATAAATTGGCTTCTTAGTGCTTAGATCAACAAAAGGGCATAAATCCTCAAACGAGTTTATCTTTGGAATAATATTAGCAACATCGCTAAAGTCATCTACATAAGACCCAAAGCTATTTACAAAATACATCTCCATAACATCAAAAGAACTTTCCCTTTGCTTTAAAAAAGGAATTTTCATCCCAGAAAAAATAACAAAATCCTTTTTAATTTCCTTAATTATCTCATCCTCAGGTACATTTCCACAAGGAAACAACAGCTCTACCTTATCATTACCCACAATCGCAGACACTGAGACACACCTTTTTGACAAAATTAAATCAGAGCTATCAATTCTCGCAGGTTCCCCAAGAAAAAATCTTCTTCTCGGTGTATCAACCATTAAAACCTTATCAACAACCTCAGGTATCCCAATAATTATTGCTTTTTGATTTATAACTGAATCAAACACCGGAAAAACAAACTTAAACGACTTCCCCTTTGCCCTTATATAAGCCTTCATTTCATTATATTCCAAACCAAGAGGAACTTTTTGATTTTCATCATCTCTTGTCTCAATGTAAATCACATTACCTTTAATATTTTCTTTTTCAGACATTCCAATAAATTTCTGACTATTAAACAAAGAATCCCAATTTTTAAACTCCTCTCTTAAAACAGAGAGCACAAACTCACTTGAATGGAGTTTTTTTTTCATAAACACCCCCGTCAAGTAAAGATTCTTTTTAAACAAAAATAACAAACTCCTTGTTTAAAATTATTTATTCTCCAAGAAGATTCTTTATTCACCATAAATACAATCCCCTTGTGCATAAAACCAAGGCATTTATTGCAGCGCAACCCTTTATCCCTAACTCCTTTAAATTTCTTTACTGCTTTTACTACCCCTGTTATATTAAACGCTTTTCTTAAACACTCTTCACTTAAACAAACAGATTTTGTTTGAATTTTATGATTATATTTAATCTTTATACTTATCCTGTTTTTTGAATTCTTCCCACATATCACACACGGTACGCAAAACTGATTTGTTCCTTTTTTTCTTTTTAAACTTACACTACGTATGAAAAATTCCATTGTGTTTTAACTCAATCCGTTTTTATTTTTAAATATTATTGTTCCCTAAAAATACCTTTAAAAAATATAGAAACATACCCATTTTAAAGCCGTGAAAAGCCACGCCCTGTAATTTTTAAGAACCCCTTAGTACAAAAACCCCGTATTTGTATTATGCAACCTCTTTCCAAAAAAAAGGTTCAAAAAGCCCCTAATATAAAAAAATTATAAAAAGTTGACATAGCACAAACTACATTTCCTGACTTATGCTATGCCTTATTCTTAACAATTCTCTATTTTTAAGGCTTAAAAATCCCCTAATTTTTTTTGGCTCTTTTTATTTATAAATGCTTTATAAATGAAAATCAGCATTTATCGACGACAAACCAACTTTCACAAACACAAAAAAATAACCAAAAAACCGTTCATTTATAAATGCTTTATAAATGAAAATTCTCATTTATCGTCGATAAAAGCTCTTTTTTCATTTCAAAAAAAATCAAAATATATAGTTAAAAACACATATTATAAAATACATATTCAATTATATGTTTCTACACAAAAAAGTGGTAACAAACATTTATATATATTATACCATCCAACATATATACTCAATAATATAAACCACTACAATATATATATTGAAGTCTATATGCCCTAACCCCAAAAGTAGTAACAAACATTTATATACTTTATATCTCACAGCATATACTTTTTAACAAAAGAGTAGTAACAAACATTTATATACTTTATATTCTATAACATATACTAAAAATCCATTTTTTAACATAGAAGTAGTAACAATATTTGTATAATATATTTAACATATTATTTATTTCTTTTTAAAATCCTCACCTAAACCTAATATTTTTACCCTATATTTCAAGCACAGTTTCTCTAACTCTTCTATAAAACTCACTATAACATATGTTTGTTTATAAATTTCCATCAAACAAACAAATCTCTGTTCAGATAACCTCTTTTTTTCAGCCTTTTTCTTTATTTTTCCACTAAGTTCTTTACTTAACCCCACTATTTCCTTTCTCCTGTATTTTAAACATAACTCCTCCAATTCTTCTATAAATCTCGCTACAAAATAAGCTTGTTTATAAAATTCTATTATTAAACTAACAAACTCCTGTACAGATAACCCTCTTTTTTTAGCTTCCCACTTTATTTTTCTACTAAGCTCTTTGCTTAACTCTACTGTTCTCTCCTTCATTTTTAAAAATTACTTTCCATAATCCACTTAAAGTTTCTTTTGTTGCTTCAAGATAACCTTCCATTCTCGCTTTTTTTATTCTCTCATTCTCAAATTCTCTTATTCTTCTTACTAATATCTCATATCCATCCTTCATGATCTTCCTTTCCTCTTCAAGTTTCCTTATTCTCCTTACTAACTCCTTATTTACACCTTCTATGTCCCTTAACCTCTTATCTATTCTCACCTTCCATCTCAAAATAACATCTACTTCTCCACTTCTTTTCTTTCCTATTATCTTTATTGCATTCCTTATTATTTTCATTTTTTATCCCCCACAATTTCTCTTCTTCAAAAAATCAGCCACCGACTCAATCAAAGCCTCTTTTTTCATAACATCCCTTTCTCTTTTCTTAAGTTCATCAAAAGTAAACCCTGCTTTTCTCTCAGCTTCTTCCTTTATTTTTTTTAATTCCAAATCTATTTTCCTAGCTTTATTCTCAATATCTTCAACTCTTCCTTTATGTTTCTCATAAAACTCAACAATAATGCTTACCATCTCTTTTTTCGACAATCCTTTTTTCTCCGACATCTCATCTATTTTCAAATAAACATCATCCTTTACTTTTATATTTTTTTCACCCATAAAAAACACCCTTATTTCATAATTTAAATATCTTCCTTTCCTCTTTTCTCATTCTCCACCTCATTCTCCCTTTTTTTCTCATCCTCTATTCTCTTCTTAAGATCTTCATTCTCCCTTTTTAACCTATTATAAGCATCTAAAAGCACTTTATAAGCTTCCTATTATAAGCATCTAAAAGCACTTTATAAGCTTCAACCACCCTTTCCGCCTTATTTTCTTCCCTATAATTATCCCTATCTGTTAAATATTTCAACAAAAGGAAGTTTATCGCTTCTATTGTTTCAGAAGGTGTCCCATCTATTTTTTCATACCACCTTAAACCTAAAGCCTCTTCCAAATAAGACCTCAACTTTTCTAACTTTTCTCTCATAATACCCTTCCATTTCTTAAATTCACTTTATCTTCAAACCATCATCCTTTTTGTATTTTTTCACCTATAAAAAAAAAAGACATCCCCTTATTTTATAAATTTTTCGTTTTTGTCCTTAAACAAACATGCCTTTCCCAAACAAAATCCGCTACTTTTTCCTTAAATCCGCCACCAATCCGCTACCAAAACTAACAAACATCACAAAATCGCTCAAACCCACTAGTTTTCTCGACGAGACCACTCTGCATCCGTTGACTTTAAATCAACAGGTCGTTAGAGGGGG
>Ga0190334_1000585_pt1 | contig 17567 bp, 18 predicted proteins | sample 48720478_MG_FD_161270 | JGI IMG/M metagenome (GOLD analysis project Ga0190334, IMG submission 161270) | Hydrothermal vent sediment bacterial communities from Southern Trench, Guaymas Basin, Mexico - 4872-04-7-8_MG | ecosystem: Environmental > Aquatic > Marine > Hydrothermal vents > Sediment ...
TTAAGAAAATTTTGAGCTTTTTTGAAATTTTAATCATTAATTGTTAAAGGGAAGGAAAAAATCTATTTGATCTCCCACTTTAAGTTTATACTCTTTTACTTTTCCCGCTTTTAATTCAAGTACATATTTAACAGGGATTTCAACTCCATAAGAGGGACAATCATCTTTAAGACAGGGAGGACAGTTTTCAGCTATATAAACTATTTTTTTATCCTTATCAATCCAGATAATATCCAAGGGAATATATGTATTTTTCATCCAGAACCATTGATAATCTTCGTTGTCAAATACAAAGAGCATACCATAATTATCAGGAAGCTTCTTTCTGAACATTAAACCCCTTTCCCACTCCTCCGGTGTGAGCGCGAGCTCTGCTATGATTTTGACATCCTTTTTTAGAAAAATTTCAATAAATTTTTGCTTTATCTCATTTGAGAGCAGGCTCTCAAATAAGAGGAACAAAGCTAACAGCAATATCCCTGATTTTTTCAATTTTGTTATCCCTCTTTTTATATATGTAAAGGTATTGCATATAATCTCCGACAGGTGCAATGGCAATTCCTCCATTACGCAATTGCAGTAAAAGCTCGTCCGGCATCTCCTTTGCTGCAGCGGTTACCATTATTTTATCAAAAGGAGAATACTCAAGCCATCCCTCTTTCCCATCACCCAATTTTAACTTAACATTATTAATACATAGCTCTTCCAATCTCTTTTTTGCTGATTCATAAAGCTCTATTATTCTTTCAACCGAAAAAACTTCCTTTGCAAGGTGAGAGAGAATTGCTGTCTGAAACCCGGAACCGGTTCCAATTTCAAGTACTCTGTCTTCAGGTTTAATTTCTAATTTTTCTGTCATATAAGCAACAATGTAAGGCTGTGAGATTGTCTGGGAATGCCCGATTGGGAGAGGGGAATTCTGGTAAGAAAAATTCTTGACATCTTTTGAGACAAATAGCTCTCTCGGATATTTTTCAAATGCTTCAAGAATCCTTTGATCCTTTATTCCGTCTCTTTTTAATTCTTCTATTAATTCTTTGAGATTATTCAATTTTTTAATAAGATTTTGCAAAAAAAGGCACGAATTTTGCGGGTTTTCCGCATACTATACACTTCTGGACTTCCTTTGCTTCCTCTCCAATTGTTCTTATTGTGGCAGTGGTTTCCTCTTTTATCTTAAGTTCACACTTTTCATCTCCACACCAAGGTGCCTTAATAAAGCCTCTTCCCTCTTTCATATAATTTTTGAATTCTTCAATATTTTCCGTGCTTTTTGTATGCTCGTCCCTGAATTTTTTAGCTTTTTCAAAAAGACCATTTTGGATATCATCTAAAAATTTCTTAACTTCATCCACGAGCTTATCTATGGATATAAACCTTTTTTCTCTGTTAACTCTGCTTACTAAAACAGCCTGATTTTTTTCTATATCCTTTGGCCCTATCTCAATTCTTAGAGGTACTCCTCTCATTTCCCATTCGGAAAATTTCCATCCGGGGGTGTACTCTTCTCTTTCGTCAAGTTTTACTCTAATATTTTCTTTTTCAAGTGTTTCTTTTACCTTTTCCGCTACCGGAAGAACAGTCTCTTTCCAGTTTCCTCTTGAGATTGGTATTATAATAACCTGAGTAGGAGCAACTTTAGGAGGGACAACGAGACCATTGTCATCTCCATGTGTTAATACAAGGCCTCCTATGAGCCTTGTTGAGACTCCCCATGATGTTTGGTGTACATACTTTAGTGTGTTATCTTTATCTTCATATTTAATGTCAAATGCCTTTGAAAAGTTTTCTCCGAGATAGTGAGATGTGCCAGCCTGAAGAGCTTTGCCATCAGGCATAAGAGCCTCAACTGTATATGTTTCAACAGCACCGGCAAATCTCTCTTTGTCGGATTTTTTACCCATAATTACAGGAATTGCCAGCACATTTTCAATAAAATCTTTGTATATGTTTATTATTCTTAATGTTTCTTCCATTGCCTCTTCTTTATTCCTGTGAGCCGTATGTCCTTCCTGCCACAAAAACTCTGTTGTTCTTAAAAATGGTCTTGTTATCTTTTCCCATCTGAGAACATTAACCCATTGATTGATAAGAACAGGAAGATCTCTCCATGACATTATCCATTTTGAATACATAGAGCAAATTATTGATTCTGATGTAGGCCTTATTGCAAGTCTCTCTTCAAGTTCCTCGGAACCTCCCATTGTAACCCATGCTACTTCAGGGCTGAAGCCTTCCACATGTTCAGCTTCTTTGTTTAAGAGTGATTCTGGAATAAGAAGAGGAAAATAAGCGTTTGTGTGGCCAGTCTTTTTAAATTCTTTATCTAAAATTTTTTGAATATTTTCCCAAATTGCATAACCTGAAGGCTTTATGACCATCATTCCCTTTACGGGAGCATAGTCAACGAGATCAGCTTTTCGTATTACACTTATATACCATTTTGATATATCTTTATTTTTAGGCGGAATTTCTTTTACAAATTTTTCACTCATTTTTTCCCCTCATAAAAATAAAAAAAAACGCCCCCGACGGGACTTGAACCCGTGCTGCCGCCTTGAAAGGGCGATGTCCTAACCTGGCTAGACGACAGGGGCGTGGTGAGCCGTGCAGGGATCGAACCTGCGACACCCGGCTTAAAAGGCCGGTGCTCTGCCGACTGAGCTAACGGCCCAAAAAGTTATCGTATTATATCAGCCTTATTTTCCTCTGTCAACAACTAATTAGCTAAGAGGCTCAAATTTAAAAATTATCCATCTTCCGTTCTGGGTTCTATTCCCAAGATCGAGAAGATATCTGACAAAGATAACCTTAAAATCTTTTGCTCCTGAAGCACTGTTTACTGTTATGATAACATCTTTAAATTGTTTTTTGATATTTGCATTTTCGAGTTCAACTCTTTCGCCTAAAGATTTCTTTATTATTGTTACTACTGCATCAAGATGCTCTTTTGCAGCCTGTTTTTCTTTTTGAAGTTCTTTATACTTATTAAAAAGACCATCCTTTTTCTTCTGAAGCTCTTCCACTTTTTTCTTCAATTCTTTTTTCTTTCTAAAAGATCTTACCTTTGCAAGGTCAGCTTTTGCAGCCTCAAGTTCATCGTTAGTATCTAAAACCTGAGGTTTTAAATCCTCAAGCTTTTTTGTTATTTCCTGATATTTTTTTACAGCTTCTGCGAACTCTGTTTCTCCTTCCTGGAGTTCTCCTATTGTTTTTACTTTAAAAGTAAAGGGTTTGGCAAATGAAACAGGCTCAACAGCCATAGCTGCCATAGTATCCTTATCCTGCATCTGGACTGCATTAAAATACTTTTTCAAGAAAACCTCTTCTGGCTTGCTGCAGGAAATCACAAAGACCATTGAAAAAACTAAAACTGCCGCTAATAAATACTTCTTCTTCATACTCAAAACCTCCTAATAATTTTATTCTCAAATTTTATCTCATTTTCATAGAAATTAGCAAGGCTTAAGAGATTTCTCTCTCTCAAATAATTGCTTACTATTTGAAATCCTATCGGAAGATTGCTCTCTTTTCCTATTTTAAAGGGAACATTTATTGCAGGAAATCCTCCAAGACTTGGGGGTATGGTGAAATAGTCTGAATAGTACATGCTAATAGGGTCTTCTGCTTTTTCTCCTATTTTAAAGGCTGTCTCCGGTGTGGTAGGAAGTATGAGATAATCAAATTTCTCAAATATGTTTTTTATTTCGAAGGCTATTTTATTTCTAACACTAACTGCTTTCATGTAGTATTCATCATAAAAGCCTGAGCTTAGTGAAAAGGTTCCTAACAGAATTCTTCTTTTAACCTCATTCCCGAATCCTTCACTTCTGCTTTTAAGATAAAGGTCTCTGATACTATCAGCTTTTGCTCTTCTCCCATATCTCACGCCATCATACCTTGCCAAATTTGCGCTTGCTTCCGAAGATGCTATTATGTAATATACATAAAGACCGTATTCCCAGAGTTCTATATTAACCTCTTCTAAGATAAAGCCATTCTTTTCGAAAAATGAGATGAACTCTTTATAGGCACTTTTTATTTCAGGTGATAATGATCTTTCTGGTACTTTTAAGACTGCTATTTTTGTATCTTTGGGATTAATTTCATAAAAATTACTGTATTTTTCAGTATCTTTTTCCGATGATGTTGCATCATTCTGATCTTTTCCTGCTATTATCTCTAAAACAATTGCAATATCTTCTGGATTTCTTGCAAATACACCAATCTGATCAAGGCTTGATGCGAATGCAACAAGGCCGAATCTTGATATTCTTCCGTATGTGGCTTTTATCCCATAGACGCCACAAAAAGCGGCAGGTTGTCTTACAGAGCCTCCAGTGTCAGAACCTAAAGCGACAGGAACTTCAAGAGAAGCAACTGCTGCTGATGAGCCTCCGCTTGAACCTCCCGGAACTCTTTCCAGATCCCATGGATTTTTTGTTGTAAAAAAAGCAGAATTTTCGGTAGATGATCCCATTGCAAACTCATCTAAATTTGTTTTGCCTATTATTGAAAAACCGGAATCCTTTAATCTCTTTACAACAGTGGCATCGTAAGGAGGAACAAAGTTTTCCAAAAATTTTGAGGCACAAGTTGTTTTAATTCCCTTTGTTATAATATTATCTTTTATTGCAATCGGAACTCCTTTAATATAACCGTTCTTATTATAAATAAGTTTTTCCTCTTTTGTTATAAAAGCGTTAATTTTTTTCTCTTTTTCATCAATTCTATTAAGAAAAGTAGAATACATTTCCTCAGGGGAAATCTCATTTTTATCTAAAAGATTTAAAAGCTCTTTTAAATTCTTCTTATAAAGCTCATCCATTTTTTACTACCCTTGGAACCACAAAAAAATTATCCTTTTTTTCAGGTATGTTTGATAATAAGCATTCCTTTTCATCAAACTTTTTTCTTGTATCTTTTCTTAAAATCATGATATTTGAATAAACTTCAGGAGGTTTTATATCTTCTGTACTAACCTCTTTTAATTTTTCAATCCAATTTACAATTTTTTCAAAGTCTTTCTCTACTTCGGAATTTGAAGATACTTCAAGGTTGGCAAGTTCAAATATTTTATTAAAATCCTTCATATAAGATTATAAATAAGATAAAAGATAAAATCAACTGAAAATATCCTTAATGAAAAGGTGTTAAATTAATTTTATCCCGAGATAATTGGATACAGTTGCAATATCCGAGAGATATATTTTAATGGAAATTTCTTTGTTAGTGCTTGAGTTTTTATTCCTTATAAGGTATGAAGGGTTTGCTGTTTTTATCTCTATAAAGTTTCCTATAAGAAGGGCTTTCCCTGTGGAAATAGAAAAATCTTTTGCATCTCTTGGTAATTTTAAAACAGGTTTTTTAAAGGCAAAGATATATATATTTTTATCTGTTATCACAAAAGCGCCTATTAGTGTTTTGTTATTATATCCGTATTTTATTTGATAATTTATTCCCTCTTCAGAGTATATGACATATTCTCCACTAAAGTATTCATTAGAAGGGAGCTTTCCTCCTAAAGAGAGGATAAAGTTTATTAAAAGAAAGATTAAGAGAGTAAAAACACTCACAAAAACAACAATCCCTTTTGGGGATTGACACAAAAGGTAAAAGGATTGAAAGCAGAGAGATGATAACTCCTTTTCAAAAGCTTTTTTTGTTAATGCTCTTTTTATATTTTTGTCTGAAGATTCTATTGATAAAAGAATCTTATCAAAAATTTTTTTGTAAATACTCAACGTTGATGAGGTGTTAAAATCGAGCCAGTATAAATTATTCCCAACTATAAAAAAATATGTATATATTATTCTCTTTCCCTTTTTTCTTATGGCATAAACTCCATTATTAAAGAGAGGGATTTCTTTTATAAACATTAATCTTTTTCCAAGAGTTAGTTTTTTCCCTGATTTGGGAAACTCCTTAATTCTAAAGTATTTTGCTGTAAGGTATTTAAAATTAGGGTTTTTACCCGTAGCTTTGGAAAATCTGAAAATCCCTATTCCTCTCCAATAATATCTTTTTACAATCCAGCCTTTATCAAGATAGACCTTTTCATCTTTTGGGCCATGTAATAAAGGGAGTTCAAAGCTTAGCTTATCAATGAAGATTCTTTTTGTGAGATATTTTTTAAGGGCAGGCTCTTGAGTATTGCTAACTGTTTTTATAGTTGCATAGGTAATGCCAACAATAAGAATTAATGTAATGATAAATATTTTTTTATAATACTTCATAATATATTATAGTAAGCTCTATTTATTCTTGCAAACAAATAACAAATTTTAACATTTTAAAATTGACTAAAAATACTTTTTAAGTTAAAATAATATCACATTAAGAGAGGAAAAAATGAAAGAAATACCATATGAGGAGATACCATTAATGGAAGAGGAAATAAAAATTTATAAAATTGGGGATGATATTTTAAGGGAAGAGGCTGAAGAGGTTAAAAATATTGACGGAAAGTTGGTGGATTTTGTAAAAAAGATGTTTTACACCATGTACAATAATAGGGGGATAGGACTTGCTGCAACACAGGTTGGTTCAAAAAAAAGGTTTTTTATAGTTGACCTTACTTTGAACCAGGAACCCGGGAAAAAATTAGTTATAATAAACCCTGTAATAGTTGAATCAGAAGGAGAGGAAATAGGAGAAGAGGGCTGTTTGAGTGTTCCCGGTGTTACGGAAAATGTGAAAAGAAAGGAAAGAATTCTTTTAAAGGGTATTTCTCTTGATGAAAAAGAAATTGAGATAGAAGCAAGCGGACTATTGGCAAGAGTTTTTCAGCATGAGATAGACCACCTTAAGGGTAAACTTTTTATTGATTATTTATCTCCTATTAAAAAAGCTCTTATTATTAAAAGATTGAAAAAACAGAAAAAAAAGGAAGGATGGTAAAGAAAGTAGCCTTTTGGGGAAGTTCTAAAGATTCCCTTCCTGCTCTTGAATCAATTTTTAAAAAATTTGAAATTTCCTTAGTTATAACTTCTCCCGATAAACCCAAAGGGAGGGGTAAAAAAGTTTTGCCATCAGTCGTTAAAGAAAGAGCTCTTGAACTTGGAATAAAAGATGTCCTGACTCCAGAAAAATTAACTACTGATTTTAAGGAAATTTATTTTTCAAAAGAAATAGATGTGGCAGTGGTTGTTTCTTATGGCAAAATTATTCCGGAATCAATTTTAGATTTCCCTAAATATAAGACTCTTAATATTCATTTTTCCCTACTCCCGAAGTGGAGAGGAGCATCACCCGTTGAGAGAGCAATTTTAACTGGAGATAAGGAAATTGGGGTTTCAATAATTAGACTTGTAAAAAAATTGGATGCAGGACCGATTTATTCAAAAATTTCAGTTCCCCTTGATAAAAGTAAATTTGCATATGAATTAAGAGATGAGCTGGCAAATTTAGGGGCTAAAGAGATAGTAAGAATTTTAAAAAATATAGGTAAGATCAAGCCTCAAAAGCAGGATGAGAAGGAAGTATCCTATGCTCCCAAAATTACAAAAGAGGAGGGAGCTTTTAAGTGGAATTTTCCAGCTTTAAAGATATATAGGATGATAAAAGCATTTACTCCATGGCCCTCTGTTTACACCTTTTATAAAGGTAAAAGGCTTATTTTAACTGATGTTGAAATTTCCGAAGAAAGAGAAGGAAAGATCGGACAAATTTTTAAAATTACAAAAGAGGGGATAGGAGTGATATGTGGGCAAAACACATCTATAATTTTAAAAGAAGTAAAACCTGAAGGTAAGAAAAATATGAGTGCTTATGATTTTTCCAATGGAGCAAGGTTAAAGATAGGGGATTTTTTATCTGAATAGTTTATTTCCCTTTTTTAGTAAAATAAAAATCGCAGCCCACTTTCCCCCAATCAAATTTTAACCACAATGATTCATCTAGAAAATTAAAACTAAGATTCTTAACATCTTTCTTTTTAGAGATGAAATTTATTATTTCCATTATTTTGCTCTCCACTTCAATGCTTTTATATTCATCAGGAATTACAAAATCAAATCTCTTTTCAGGGAAAAATTCTGTTATAAGCTTTTCTATGTGATCTGGGTTTCCCAAGAAGAACGTTATTTTATACTCCGGTAAAAGTTCATTGAAAAATGATATTAATAATCTTAAATCCGTTGGGTCCGAAATTACAATATTTATAAACTTGTCTTTATGATTTACTATTAAAGGGAAAATATTAAATTCAAATATTATTTCTTTTGGTATTATTTGATCCGGGATATTGATCTCTTTTAAATTTTCAACATTTATGAATGAGATTCCATATTGTTTGGAGAGTGCGGAAAGAAGCTCCTGCTCATTTATATAACCATTTTTTAATAATATATAACCAATTTTTTTCCCTGTTTGGCTTTGCTCTTTTAAAGCTATCTGAAGCTGCATAGGGGTTATAACGCCTTTATCAAGCAAAACCATTCCTAATTTCATTCTACTCTCCGAGATATATTCTCTTGAATGGTGCTTATTTATTGTTTCATCAATTAACCATTCTTTGAAACACTTTTCAGAGCAGAACCAGTTACCATTCTTTTCTATGCCTTTCAAAGAGGAGGAAAAAATAGTTTTAATAAAGAATGGTTTTTCCTTTCCACATTTTTTATTGGCACATTTTGTCATAATATAATTAAGTTAAACTAAAAAGGTACAATTGTCAAATTTTTATGAAAAATTTCTGCATAGATACAGTAGTAGCCAAATTTTCTTTACTTTTGGATTACAAAGATTTTCGGAAGATGACTGTCGTTTTGACAGGTCTCAGCCTTTTGTATATAATTTTTCCTGAAAAAGGATAAGCTATAAGGAGGAGAGTATGAAGCTTACAATGGTAATTCCTACATATTGGGGAAGAGAAAAAAATATAGGATGGCAACCGGGAGATGCTGTCTATGATCATCCGACTCCTTTAAATAAAGAGGGAACTCTTGTAAGGACAATAGAAAGTCTTAATATTTTAAATGATAAAGATTTTGAGCTTGTGATTATAGCCACTGCTACTTCTCAGGAGATAGAAGATAAGGTTGAAAATAAGGTTAAGGGACTTGTGAAAAGGGCAAAGAGTCCTGTTAAAACCTATATTTTTTCTCACTCTGATCTTGAAAGAGTAAAAAATAAGCTTCCGGAAAGAGAGCTTTCATATCTTTTACAGTTAAGAGGTTATTCGAATATCAGAAATTTATGCCTCTTTTTACCTCATCTTTTGAACTCGGATGTTGCTCTTCTTATTGATGACGATGAGGTTTTTGAGGATCCTTTTTTTATTGAAAAGGCTAAGGAATTTATCGGAAAGGAGTACGAAGGTGAAAAAATCTTTGCCGTTGCCGGATATTATCTTCAGGAAGATAATGAATATTTACTTTCAAAAGAGTTTAAACCTTATATGTTTTACTGGAATAAATTTGAAAGTATGAACGAAGGATTCAGGAAAATAATTGGAGAAGAGCCAAGGCTTAAAAAAACTCCCTTTGTATTCGGAGGGAATATGGTAATTCATAGGGAACTTTTTATGAAAGTCCCCTTTGATCCAGATGTTACAAGAGGTGAGGATATTGACTATCTAATGAATGCGAAAATGTTCGGGTATGAGTTTTACCTTGACAATAAACTTGCAATAAAGCATCTTCCCCCTCCGAAACCTCATCCGACATGGAGAAGGGTAAGGGAGGATATTTTAAGATTTGTTTATGAGAGAGAAAAGATTAGAAAGCAAAAAGAGATAGAGGGAATGGTTAGAATAAAAGCTGAGAATTTTGATCCTTACCCGGGAGTGTTTTTAAAAGAGGATTTGGAAGAGAAAGTTGCAAAGGCAAGTGAATTACTTGCTCTTGAGTATTTGGCAGAAGAAAAGCCGGAAGATGCAAAGGAAGCTCTAAACAATATACGAATAATAGAAGAGAGTGCTGTCCCCACAAAAGATCCTTTTGATAATCTTTTAAAAATTCAAAAGGATTGGGAAAGATTAATGAAAATTATTGATGATAAAGGGGTAAAAAAGAGTTTGATTGAAGAATTTTTGAGAGAATAGTTTGTATCAATATCAGAAAACAAAAACTTATCTTGCGCAAGTTCCGGAGGATATTAAAGAGCTTGCTGAGGAAGAGCTAAAATCTCTCGGAGCAAAGGAGACAAAGCTTACGTACAGTGGAATATATTTTGAAGCTGATAAAGGAACACTTTATAGAATAAATTATAATGCGCGATTGATAATTAGGGTTCTTGCTCCTTTAATTAGTTTTGATTGTCATTCTGACAGATATCTTTATAAAACTGCATATAATATACAGTGGGAGGATTTTCTTAAAGAGAATGATTCTTTTTTTATAATGGCGAATGTTAGCAATAGTAAAATAAGGCACTCAAAATTTGCAGCCCAAAGATTAAAAGATGCAATAGCAGATTATTTTAATAAAAAATTTGGGAAAAGACCTTCTGTAAAAAAAGAAAATCCTGATCTTATTTTAAATCTTTTTATTAGAAATAATAGGGCTGTAATTAGTATTGACACCTCGGGAGGCTCTTTACATAAAAGAGGATATAGAGTAGAGAGTGTCGAAGCTCCTATGTCAGAGGTTCTTGCAGCTGTAATTATTAAGCTTTCAGGATGGAAAGGAGAAACTCCTCTTTATGACCCGTTCTGCGGTTCGGGAACCATTCTTTGCGAAGCTTATATGATGGTTACTGATACTCCGGCAGCATTTTTAAGAAAAAGATTCGGGTTTGAATTGTTACCTGATTATGATTTTGAACTTTGGCAAAAAATAAAATCTGATAGTAATGAAAGAATAAAGGAAATAAATAAGGGGCTTATATCAGGTAGCGATATTTCCGAAAGTGCCGTAAATATTGCAAAGAAAAATTGTTCTCTTATTGATAAAGGAGGTAAAATCACGATTTTGAAAAAGGATTTCAGAGATATTAAGTTTGAGGAAAAGAAAATTATTATGACAAATCCTCCTTATGGTATAAGACTTAAAACCGAAACTCTGATTGAAAATTTGTACAAAGAGATAGGGGATTTTTTTAAAAGAGAGCTTAAAGGTTCTGCCGAATTTGTATATTTTGGCAATAGAGAGCTTATAAAAAGGATTGGGTTAAGGCCTTTTTTTAAAAGAATACTGTACAATGGGGGGCTTGAAGGAAGGTTGGTAAAGTATGATATTTTTTAAAGAAAGTTTATAGAGATAGAAAGGGGTTATTTTAAAAAAATAAAGAAAAAAGCTTGACATTTGCTTTAAAAAGCTTTATATTTAGAAACTGGGAAAAATTGGGAAAATTTGGGAGAAAACGGGAGAGAAATGCTTTTAGGTAGTGCTTTAGTTAAGATTGATGGGACAGGAAGGATTAAGATTCCTGGCGACTTTTCAAAATACATAATCTCTGCATATGGAAATGAGCTCTATATAACATCTGAGAAGGGAGATAATGTTTTAATCTATCCTCTCCCGGTTTGGAAAGAATGGCTAAAAAAAATTCAAAGCTCTTCAAAAAATTATCCTATAACAAGAAAGTATTTAAATATCACAGGTTATTATGGAAAGATTTCTTTAATAGATAAGAAAGAAAGAGTTTTAATTCAACCTATTTTAAGGGAAAAGGCAAAACTTGAAGGGGAGCTTGTTTTAATAGGAAATCTTGATCACCTTGTTCTCTGGAATAAAGAGATTTTTGAGAAGAACAATATTGAAAAACCTCTAAGTGATGAGGAACTGACATTTCTTTCCAGAGGTGAGGGCTAATTGCATATTCCGGTTTTGGAGAATAAAGTGATGGAACTGTTGGCTGTGGAAAAAGGCAAATATTTTTTTGATGGGACTCTCGGATTAGGAGGGCATACTAAAGCAATTTTAGCAAGAAACAGAAAAGCTTTTGTTTATGCGGTGGATAGGGATGAGCTTTCCATTAAAAAAGCTCTTGTTAATTTGGATAAATTTAAGAACAGAGTAAAAATGATAAAGGCAAATTTTAAAGAAATCTTTAATCTTTCTCTCCCGTTAAAAAAAATAGATGGGTTTATATTTGACCTGGGGATTTCCTCTTTTCAGTCGGATAATCCTGATTTGGGCTTTTCTTATTCAAAGGATTCTCCTCTTGATATGAGAATGGACAAAGGCCAGCAGCTGACAGCGGAAATAGTAGTGAATGATTATTCTTTTTCAGAACTTGTAAGAGTTTTTAGAGATTATGGTGAATTTAGAAAGCCAGAGAAATTAGTAAAGGAGATTTTATTAGCAAGAAAAAGGGGAAGAATTAGAACAAGTAAGGAATTAAAGGAGGTGATAAGAGCAATTTACAAAAGAAGAAAAACAATGGATCCTCTTGCTCGTGTATTTCAGGCAATAAGAATTGAGGTTAACAGAGAGCTTGAAGGGCTTGGGGATTTTATTTACAAACTTGCATTTGAGATTAAAAAGAGAAGCAGGATTGCTGTTATCTCTTTTCATTCTCTTGAGGACAGAATAGTTAAGAGAAGTTTTAAGAAAGCTGCTGAAGATGGATTCTTTAAGATTCTTACGAAAAAACCGATTGTCCCAGCTGAAAATGAAATAAAACAAAATCCACGCTCAAGATCTGCAAAACTGAGAGTGGGTGAAAGATTATGAAAAAGGATAAAGTAGAAAAAAGTGAGAATTCTTTTTTTACTTATATATTGATTATAATTTTCTTTACCGTTTCTATTATGTTCTATCTCTGGCATCACATAGATGTTATAAGAGCAGGGTATAAAATTGAAGAAATAAAAAAGGAAAAGAAAGCTCTTCAGGAGGAAATTCGTCAGCTTAAAATTAGAAGAAGCGAGCTTATGAGATTGGATAGAGTTGATGAAATAGCTAAAACCAAACTTGGGCTTGTAAAAGTTAGAGAAAATGAAATTATTGTGGTAAAAAATGATAAAAACTAGTTCTCCGAAGGTTAATAAGAATAGATTAATTTTATTAAGTGTATTTATTTTTTTATGGTTTTTTATAGTTATAGGTAGACTTTTTTATGTGCAGGTTTTAAATGCTGAAAAATTCAAGAAGATAAAAACAAGACAGAATGAAAGAATTATTAAAATTTCTCCTGAGAGGGGATATATCTATGATAGATATGGAAGAGTTCTTGCTTTGACGGCAAAAAGTTATTCCATTTACCTGGAAAATAGGAATAAAAAAGAGTCAATAAAAGAGATAAAAAAGATTAATGGGAAAATTTATTTCCAGCCAGATACTTATAAAAAGATATTAAAAAGAATTAAAGAGGGGCATAGATTTATCTGGGTTTTAAGAAAAATAGATGAGGAGGAAAAGGAAAAGATATTTAGCTTGGAACTTAAAAATGTTCATGCAATAAAGGATAAAAAGAGGCATTATCCCAACATGAGAATCGGATGTCATGTTTTAGGGACAGTTAATGTGGATAATCAGGGACTTGAGGGTGTGGAAAGGACTTTTGATTCATATTTAAAGGGAAGACAGGGGGAAGCAATAATTAAACAGGATGCAAGAAGAAAGGTTTATGAAGCAAGAATAATAAAAAAACCTGAAAAAGGGGAATCAATAGTCCTTACAATTGATCTTGTGCTTCAATACATCGCACAGAGGGAGATAAAGAAGGCAGTGAAAGAAAATAAAGCTATAAATGGAACCATAATAATAATGAATCCAAGAACCGGAGAAATTCTTGCAATGGCCTCTTATCCTGATTATAATCCGAACAATCTTAAAACTTTGGTCAGAGATAGGAGAAAAAATCTTGCGATAGAATTGAACTATGAGCCTGGTTCTATTTTTAAGGTGATAACGGCCTCCTCAGTTCTTGAAGAAGCCCAAATTGATCTTTTAAAACCTATTTATTGTGAAGATGGAAGATTTAAATACAGAGGGGAGGTTTTTACTGATCACACAAAATACACATATCTTTCTCCCAGAGAAGTAATAGCACACTCCTCCAATATCGGAACCATTAAAATGGCTCTTCTTTTAAGGGCAAGAGATATTTACAGATATGAAAAAAGTTTTGGCATAGGGAGGAAAACCGGGGTTGAACTTCCGGGAGAATCTTCGGGAATATTAATTCCTCCTAAAAAGTGGAGTGGAGTTACTCAGGCTTCCATGGCGATAGGTTATGGCCTTCTTACTACGCCGCTTCAGATGTTAACTGCTCTCAATGTAATAGCAAATGACGGCTATCTTGTTTCCCCAACAATTGTTAAGAAGGGTCCGGAAATTAAGGAGAAAAAGGTTAGAAAAGTTATATCTTTAAAAACAGCAAGGATTATGAAAAAGTTTTTAAGAGCTGTTGTGGAATATGGAACAGGCAGGAATGCAGGTATAGATGGTTTTTATGTAGCAGGAAAAACAGGCACAGCTAGAAAAGCGATTAATGGACACTATTCAACAGAACATTATTTTAGCTCTTTTATGGGATTTGTTCCGGTAAAAAAACCACTTTTATCCATTATAGTTGTTGTAAATGATCCCCAAAATGGGAAATATTACGGAGGAGAAGTTGCAGCTCCTGTGTTTAAGATTGTTGCAGAGGAAAGTTTAAGACACTTGGGAATTTTTCCCTCTTATTTGGAGAAAAAGAAGATAATTTTCGCAAAAGTTGAAAGAGTGGGAGAAAAAAAGGATAATGAAACTATTAAAGTTAATTGAAGGTATTAATAATCTCAGAGTCATAAATCCTGAGAATCCTGAAATAATGGGTTTTACAGATGTTTCAACAGAAGTTAAAGAGGGTTTTCTCTTTGGAGCATTTAAAGGTTTGAAAACTGATGGGATTAAGTATATTGAGGATGCTTTAAAGAGAGAAGCTTCTGCGATTTTGACACATAAGGAAATAGAAGTCGAAAGAGTTCCTATTTTAATTAGTGATAGTGAAAGAGAAGTTTTTGGTAGATTGGTAAAAAAGTTTTATAAAAACATAGATGAGAAGATGAATATTATTGGTATTACGGGAACTAATGGCAAAACCTCTGTCTCTTATATTCTTGAAGCTGCTTTGCTTAAACTTTCCGTGAATGTTGGGGTTATTGGTACTGTTAATTATAGATGGAAAAATAGAAAGCTGAAAGCTAAGCTTACAACTCCCCAGGTTCATACGATTTTTGAGTTTATGCAAAAAATATATAAAGAGAGAGTGAAAAATCTTATTATTGAAGTTTCTTCCCATGCTATAGATACAAAAAGGGTGTGCTCAATTTGTTTTGATTATGCGGTTTTTACAAACCTGTCGGGCGATCATCTTGATTATCATAAAACAATGGAAAATTATTTTTCAGTTAAGAGTAAATTTATAAAAAGAGTGGCACGGGAAGGTAAAAGGGTTTTTATAAACGGGGATGATCCTTATGGTAGAAAGCTATTAGAGAAATTGGACTTATCAGCTATTTCTTTTGGCTTTTCTGAGCTAAATGAGATAAAAGTTATTGAGTATAAATTAGGGAAAAGCGGAACTTTTTTTGCTGTTGATTTTTCAGGAGAAAGACTCCAGATAAAGACAAATCTCATTGGGAAAACAAATATTTACAATATTCTTCCTGTTATAGGGATTTTGAAGGAGATGGGCTTTTCAAATTCTGAAGTTGAAGATTCTATCCGCTTATCTAAGATTAAAATCCCAGGAAGATTGGATTTGGTTGAAAATCCTTTTACTAATGTGTATATTGATTATTCTCACTCTGATGATTCTCTGAAAAAAGCAATCTTAACTTTGAAAGGGTTAGGTTTTAAAAAAGTAATATCAGTTTTTGGCGCAGGTGGTGATAGAGATAGGAGCAAAAGGCCGAGAATGGGAAAGGTTGCTACGGAGCTTTCAGATTTATCTATTATTACTTCAGATAATCCGAGAAGCGAAGATCCTGAGAAAATAATAGAAGATATTTTAAAAGGTGTTGTGGGTTCAAAGTATATTGTCATAGTTGATAGAGAAGAGGCTATAAAAAAAGCCATTGAAATAGCTGGTAAAAATGATGCTGTGTTAATAGCAGGAAAAGGTCATGAGGATTATCAGATATTAAGGGATGGAGTGATTCACTTTTCAGATTTTGAAGTTGCAAAAAAGGCTCTTGAGGAGGTTAAAGGGAAATGGTAAGAATAGAAGCTGATTTTCTTAAAGGTATTGAAGGGTTAAAGAAGATTGTCGGAAAAGTTGATAATGAATTTTCAGGTTTTGCCTATGATTCTCGATTGGTAAAAGGTGGGGAGCTCTTTTTTGCCTTCAAAACTGAAAAAAATGATGGGAATAATTTTGTAGCTTCTGCATTGAAAAGGGGAGCGAAAGGGTATATAGGTCAGATAGAAAATATTGATTTGAATGAAAACCAAACAGCTATAATTGTTAAAGATACTTTTGAATTTTTGTATAAAATTGCAAAGAAAATTTTGGATAAATCCTCGGCAAGGGTTATTGCATTAACCGGTAGTGCTGGGAAAACAACTACCAAGGAATTTTTGGCATCTCTTTTTAATCACTATTACAAAATATATAAAACTCCGAAAAATTTTAATAGTGATATTGGGGTTCCTCTTGGGGTTTTGGAAGCCTTTGAAAAAGATACAGAGGTAGCTATTTTTGAACTGGGGGCAAATAGATTTGGTGAGATCGAAAAAAATTCCCTATTGATAAGACCCGATGTGGCAGTTATTCTTAATGTACTAAGATCGCATCTTGAGAAGTTGGGAAGTGTGGAAGGTGTGGTTAAAGCTAAAAAAGAGATATTTTCAGGTTTGAAAGAAAATGGAAAAATTTTGCTTAATTATGATAATGAATATACGAGAAAGATAGGAAAAGATTTTAATAATCTTACATATTTTGGGTTCTCTGAAAAAGCGGACTTTAAATTCATTGTTTTAAAGAGAAATCTTTTGAATGGCTCTTTAATAAAGTTTGAATCAAACGGGGAATCTGAGGTCTTTAAAGTAAATTTATTTCTTAAAACACATATTGAAAATTTTGCTGCTGCTGTTTCTCTGGCAAAAGCAGCCGGGCTTGAACTTTCGAAAATAAAAGAAGTTTGCTCTTCATTAAAACCTTATACTCATAGAGGTAGAATAATAAGGAAAGATGAAGCTTTGATTCTTGATGATAGCTATAATTCAAATCCCGATGCATTAAAGTTAGTGATAAATGATTTTAGTACTTTGAAGGGTAAAAAGGTTGTTGTTATTGGAGAAATTTTAGAATTAGGGGAAAAGAGTCCGATGATACATAAAGAACTTGCGGAGTTTTTTAGAAGTATAAAAGGAGAAATAGACAAGATTTATTTTATAAAGGGCGATATGATTTATCCTTATGAAATCTTAAAAAATGATGATTTTTGGAAAGAGAAAGTGTTTTTCTATGATTCTTATAAAGAATTCAGAGAAAGGTTTTTTTCTATTTTAAAGGAAAGAGTTTCTGTTTTGATAAAAGGTTCTCATGGTACAAATCTTTATAAATTAGTGGAAGAGGTAGAGAATGAAGTTAAAGAATAAAGTGATTGGTATAATTGGTTATTCAAGAACCGGTAAGGCTGCTGCAGAGTTTGTGAAGACTCGTGGAGGGAAGGTGAAAATTTCCGAACT
>Ga0190334_1000586_pt1 | contig 17561 bp, 17 predicted proteins | sample 48720478_MG_FD_161270 | JGI IMG/M metagenome (GOLD analysis project Ga0190334, IMG submission 161270) | Hydrothermal vent sediment bacterial communities from Southern Trench, Guaymas Basin, Mexico - 4872-04-7-8_MG | ecosystem: Environmental > Aquatic > Marine > Hydrothermal vents > Sediment ...
ACCACTCTATTTGCGAGAAATTTGACTGAATAGCCCATGTTTCCCCATCCCAATACACTGCATAACCGTCTTCTGAAACAGCAAAAACGTCATTAGGAGAAAGCATATCTACTCCTCTAAAATTAAATACTCCTGAACCAAAAGAATACCAAGGAGCATTAGTGTCAATTACCCAAAAAGAAGTATCTAAAGAATGGATCATATTATATACTTCTGTCAAATCCTGAGTAACGCCCTCCAGCCGGTAAGTTATATCAATACTATCAATAGCATCCAAAACCTGGCTAAAATTAACTTGTGTTTCATTCCAAAATTCATTAATTAAATTAGAAAGGTTATTATATTGGGAAGCAGTAAGATTGGTTAAATTAGCGACACTATCCTGGGTCTCTTTTATTCTAGCAACCCACCTTGGATTCTGCCATTCACCGAATGCAAGAGCATAATCCCCTTGATAATTGCATTTAATTTGAGTAAGGTAAGTCCCACGAGTATCGCTCATATTCATCTGTATCCTCCACCTTCCTGAATTATTAATGGATGTCATAGGAACATTATCATGCCATAAAGTTCCGTTGGGATACCATGAGGAAAAAGTGGCATTTGCCCCTGGCAACAAATACCCCCAACCATCATAACAAGCACCAAATACAGTCACCTGTTCACCAGACTCATAAATAGAACCTTTTAACATAGCTTTTATTTTATTTGGATTAGTTGAAGCGGATTTAACCTGCTGCACCTCCACCGGCAAAGAAGATTCAAATTGCTTTTCAGCTACAACGTATTGTTGACTTAAAATTATACTTGAAGTAACACCCACAAACACAAAAGCCATAAAAAGCAACAAAACAAAAGTCTTCATCCTCATCATCAAACACCTCCAAGTACAGGATTCTTAATTGTTTTTGTTTTGATACCCTCTATCACTGGATTCTTATGCCGAAGCTTTCCTTCTGCCTCCTCTAATGGACCCAGCCAATCAATGCCCCCTCCCTGCTTGACCACTTTAATGTCCTTAACATGTGGCCTTCCTTTTGGAGGAGGAACAATAGCCTCCTGATCTAATTCATTCAATCTGTGTCGCAAAATACCAATCCTAGCTACTATTTTATTGGATGATTTTTTAATAGCATCAGCAACCTTACTTATTCTTTTAGTTTGCTCAGCAAGCCGCTGCCCTGGACCTGACCCGAACAGAGCATTAGGTAAAATTGACTTTTGTTTAGATAGCATATGGAATGTCTGATCAATATTCTTATCTGATATCACTAAAGCATTAACTTCTGCAAGCATATGTAATCTATCTTTTAGTTTCATATTTTCAGCCTCAAGATCAGTTATAGCTTGAATTAAAGCTTCTCTATCACCTTTAGCAAATGCCTTTTCCCCACGATCATATGCAGACAAATCAATTTTAGCCAACCGATTCATATTCTTAAACATACCTAGAGACTCACGTTCTGCTCTTAAAGCAACCCCATATGCTTTTTCTTTTGCCTCCTCCTCCTTCTTTTTCTTTAAAATATCAATCTTTGCATGCCTAGTTGCTATTTTAAAGGGATCAAAAATACCCCTAAGCTCCTCTTCTTTTTCAATTTCCTCTGCTTCACGAGAAAGCCTTGACTTTCTCTGACCTGCGGTTTCTCCAGCATGCAAAAACCAATCAAACTCTTTCTTAAGGCCTTTAACGGCTTTTTCCCCCAAACCAGCAGCCTCCTTTAACCCAACTTCAGCTCTTTCCTCAGCTTCAACACCTTTTCTTGTCAAATATTGCAAAAACCCAGGCCTTAATTCACGCTTACGACTTTTTTCTACAGCCTTTAATTGTTTAACATCTACTTTAGACAATATGCCTTTTTCAGTTAAAAGTTTTAAACTACCCCAATCAACCTCCCTGTTCTTCTGAATCCTAGAAATTATACCCTCATAAACGGCATCACGCAAAGCTATTCGCTCACTTTCGCTTGTGACTATTGGCTCAGCATCAGGATCTGTAATCTTTGTCATAACTGCATCAATATCACCTGAACGCACTGTTTCTAAAAGGTTTAAAAATGGTTGCCTAACAATTTCTGCAGTCACTTTCTTCATCTCAATCTCTCTCCTACGAATCGCCTCTGGTGCAGGGGGCCCAGGTTCACGACCAGTCTTAACAATAACAACTTTTCCACCAACAGGAAATTTCCTACTTTCTTCTCTTGGTTCCTGTTTTGAATCTCGCTCAATTCTAGAACGGGGGTCAAAATTTGGTACAACAGCAAACGACCCTCTACGCCATGTTTTAATACCCTTAGCTGCTAGACTATGTCTTAGCGATTCATTAAACCACCCAGACCCTTTGTATTTTTTAATAAATCTCATACTCTTTCTCACCCATAATCACACTCTCAACATAATCTTTTACAGTCTCTGGTCTTTCCACTAACTTATCTGTCCTAGGATCTATAGTTGAAATAGTTCCTATTTCAGCATCCAATGGTATAATCTTATCCAACTCTTTTAATGCTCTTTCCAAATACATACCCTTATCTTCACCCTTTTCTCTTGGAACGGCATTTTTCAAAAATTCCCTAATCCATTGCTTACGTGCACCTCTCCTTGTAAGAGTACTAATCAAACGCTGCTTCAAATATTCTCGTTCCTCTTGTTCTGTAAGTGGCTGAGCAAGAATAGCTCCTTTAATTTTCCTAAACTCAGTTTCTTTTGGCCTTACTTCTTCTAAAATTTTCCTAACCCTTTTCTCTCTTAATTTCTGAATATCCTTTAAAATAGCAAAGTTAGTATGCCTTGTTTTAATACCTCTTGCAGCTAAAGAATGCCTGTAAGGTTCATTAAACCAACCCTTTCCATATTTTCTCATAAAATTTCACCTCAATCCAATATCTGCAAAATCAAAATCCAAAGGAGTTGGCTGAGGAGGAATACCTAACTCAGCAACTTTTCTTGGCTTTTTTGAAGGTAAGGCTTCCTCTTTTTGAGGAAGCCTGCCTTCTATGGGTTGGGCTTGCTGTCCAACTTCTCCTCCTATAGGAGGCTCCTTAGGTAAAGGAGTTTTAGGGATTTCTGGAATTTTTGGAGGAGCCAATGGTAATGAAGGAGTGGTCCGTTTAGTAGAAACACCCAACGCTGCTAATTTATGACGATAAGACACATATCTTTTCTTTTTTGGATCCCAAACCTGAATGTCTTTGCTAGCAGGCCAACCTTTTCTCCAATGCGCAACTCCACCAAAACCATTAACCATACCCAATAATTTAACCTCATCCTTTATAAAGGATTGTAGAAAAAATGTTAATACATTTACCATATTGTATGCCACAGACTATAGAAAACAGCGCTCCTTTATAAATGATTTATAAATCATTTTGCTTTTTTTCTAGCCCCCGAAATGATCCATTCACCAGAAACTTCTTTGTTAAATTTGATTCTAGACGCAAGCTCTCCAACAATAACAGAAGATTTAAATTCAGGATATAATTTATTTATTATTTGAAAAAGCATACTTATTGGGATATACCCGAGCTTCTTCTTGTATAAAATCTCAGCCTTCTTAAATAAAGGAGAATCCATAATTTTCTTTGCACGCTCCTCCATCTCATCAACCTGCTTTGCTCCTGTAAGCCTATCAAGATGAGCCTCTTTCTTTTCTTCATAAGCTTTTAAAAGCTCTTTTGACACAAATTTCTTAGGATGAGGAATTCTAATATAACCTAATGTATGCAACTCTCTTGTCTTATATGCACAATATACTTCCTCCTTCTCATAATCAATAAACATTGTTTCAATTACATAATGACTACTACGATACTCTTCTTTTAAAACCGGAGAACAAAAGAAAAAATGAATAGATCTTTTTCTCAACTGCTCTTTTAGAGCTGTAAGAATAATATTAACTCTGTGAGAATCCACCCCATAAGATTCTGTTTGTTCATCAACAAGCACTGCTGAATGTGGCTTCAATTTTTTTCTATCGTAAACAAGTTGATTATAATCAAAATAAATCCTATCTGCTGAAAAATTCGGATCTAAAATAGCACAAGCAGTTATGCTGCTAAAACTCTTGCCGGAATTAGAAGAAACAAGCCCATTGGATAAAACATAATTGTGTGTCTCTTCAACTTCAATATCATAAACATCACCAACACCCTTCCCTAAAATAACAAACTCATCAGACCAAAAGTGTTCAAAAAACTTAAAATATTCTTTGAATTTATTATAAAAAAAAGCATCCTTCTTGCACCACACACCAATACTTCTTCTCTGAATATATCCTAATCTTCTACATCTATTAATAGAGTTAGCTATTTGTCTTCTTAAAGAATTCTTTCCCTTAAAACAACCAGTCGTATCAACTCCATCAAATGGCAATTTACCATAACAAAACCGAGCATCTTTTTGAGGAGAAGATTTTCTAAGGAGTTCTCTTACCTTTGATTTTTTACCAGGAAGCCACCAAAAAAAGCTTAAAAATTTTCTAGCATCATCTGCTAGTAAAACCCTTGAATAATAAACATTTCCTTTCCATCTTCCAGACTTCAGAACACGTTTTCCACAAATACTTTTAATACCATAAAAAAACCATAATAAAAAGCCAAACTGTTCCATCCATTCTTTACACTTACCTACAAACTCCACCTCTAATTTCCTTCCATTACAATTAAATCCAGAACCACGTATAATATAACCATCAACAACCCCTTTTAAAAAATCCAAACTAAAAAAACCCTTCAAATATTTTCTTGATTTATCTCCAAAAAGCTTAAAATTTTCTTTCCTGGATATACCAACTCCTTCTTTTATCGCATTGACCTTCAAACCTGCATATCCGCCCATTTTCAATAAAAATGCGACAACATCGCTATCATGTTTGGTAATATGCGTTCCACCATTACCATCTGCAATATAAGCTCCAACAAGGATCCCTTTAGCATAAGACTTTTCATTCTTTTTTTTCAAATCAAATCCACCATTAGAAAATAACAGCAACTGCTTCTTCTTACCAACTTGCCCTACAGTTATTTTCCTTATTTTTTTGTTTTCAATGGTAAAGAATCTATGTTCGCTAGTAACGCCAAACTTCTCCTTACATCTCTTAAACTGTATGTTAAAAAAGTTAACGTCCTTATAATGAAATTTCCTAAGCACTTTTCTAAATACCAATTTCCCATTCTTAACAGAAAGCACTTTATCTCCGACTCTCACATCTTTTATCGGCACAAAACCATATAAGTTATTCCTCGATATAAATAAATTAGTCTCTCCCACAAAACAGCCCTGCGAACCAGTCACACTACAAATATAGCTATGCTCAACATCAACATCGGCCCTAGAAGCAAGAGTCTCAAAAAAAATATCTGTGTAGTCTTCTTCTAAAGCACGATAAAATGTAGGATCTGTATCTGCTTTCAATTCTAGTCTGTCACGAATTTCCTTAGGCAATTTTTCTAGATCAATCATTTTTATCTAAATCTTTGGAATTTTCTTCCAACAGACTTCTCTCTGACCTTCTCATAGATCCAAGATTTTATTTTGTTCAACTCCCGCTCAATATCAAACTTAGTTATTTGAGTTCCATCAGATTTCTCAAAATAAGCATAATAATCTGGATTAGACTCAATGGCCATCTCAATATCATAAAGGCTCATACCAGCCTTAAGCTGTTCTTCATCAAACACCATCTGCTCCACCTTACGAATCATTTCCTGCAATTTAGCATACTCCTCACTTGCAGGATCAAACAACTGAAAAGCCATTAAAAATAATTCGCTCCAGTAGTGTGGCATAAGCTGATTGAGCTCCAACAACCTTAATAAAATAAGTTCTTGATAAGAGTATCTGGTAACTACCATTAACCCTCACCATAATATTTCATTAAAAGAATTTGAATATCAGGGGGAATATCCTCCCAAACAATCATTCCGGCTTTTAGCTGTTTATAATATTGATGCAATTTTCTTCTTTCCTTTAAAAAATCAGTTGTTCTCATTGGCATCACCTTAAATCAAAGATAATAAAACCAGTACGGCCCCTATTAATATAAAATATAGATTTATACTTTGACGATTATAATATTGAATAAGTTCCTCTAATGCCTCATCATAATAAGGCGTACCTGTATGAATGGTAAAGTATTCACGCATCTTTCTTCACCAATTGTTCAAGTATAAACTCAATTTTTTTTAAACGCTCCTCATAATCAGGCACTGTTATCTCAATGGTAGCTTGCTCAACTTCATTAGCAATCTGCTCTTGAATCCTTTGTTTTTTGCATGCTTTTGCTACTTCTCTTTCAATATATCTTCTTACTGCCTCAAGCACATCTTCCTTATGTATTTTAACTTGAATTACTTTACTCATCTTTTCCTTTAAAAACGTCTTTGAAACAAAGCCTAAACAACCAATCGTTGTAATCTTTATTATTTAAAAAATTAATTTTTATTTCTTGCTTAATCAGTTCAAACAATTTTCCTCCCAATTTTTCAACATCTTTTCTTAATTTTTTAATATCCTCCTCCATCCCTAAGGACTCAACTATCTTTCTTCCTATAAAATGAGTGTTCACCCTATACTTGGTTAATAGTTCATTTAAATCATGGGTTAATTTTTTAATTCTCGGAGATATACCTAACATATCTGGATACTCTTCAACTAACAACATTGGCTTATCCTTATACCTTAGATAAAACATACAAGCAGACCTAACACGTTGCTTTGTTTTCTCACAAATAAACTTATCTATAAACCTCTGCTCATCAGTTAACTCATCATAAGGCTTCTGAGCACTCTTATTATAAGATCGAGGCTTCAACTTCTTCGTCGCTTCTAAATACCACTTATGTAAATCTTCGGGTTTTAAATCCAAGGGCTTAACATCAATCATTTTTTATTCCCCCACAACACTGCCTTTGTTCTCAAACATTCTCTTAAGTTTGTTTAGTTTCTGTTTCACCTAACGGCGAAGGCACTTTTAACAACTTTCTTTGTTCAAGACTCTTCCTATGATCAGAATCAAGCCCACTACTTCTCTTTGCAATAGACACCATATCTTTAAGGAATTCGTGAATCTGTCCTCTCCACGCTTCCCTTATAATAGAGGTATCAATCCTTGCCACATCCAAGAATGCTTGGTTAGGCCAGTAATATCCATATTTTTGAATTAAGGACACTGCATAAATCTTAACATCACCTATTAACTGCGAATGCTCATCCTCGAGCACTCTAAGAACTTTTGGTTGCTCAAAAATAGAAAATGGCCAAGGCATTCTTTTAAAAATAAAACAATCTTCTTTAATTATATAATTAGACGGATCAATGCCCTTTTTCTCCAATTCAGCAATATCCTCATCCCTTAATTCAGCAATTTTATTCAAATCCTTATATGATTGTATTTGACAATACCCTACTATTTTACCCAACCTAAACTCGCCATGTTCCTTGTCGCCTGTCACATATAAATCCTTAAGCATCGGTGGTTTTGATAAAATACCAGCATCAATGATATTTTTTTTCTCAAGAGCAACGAGATCCACTTTTGGCTTCTGCAAAATCTTAAGAACAACCCAAACAATAAGACCAATTATAACAGCAATTATGATATAAGTTAGTATCTTGTGAATTAAAACTCCCAAACCGGTTGTTCCTGAAGTAACAAGAGTGTAAATAACTATAGCAACAACTATTAAAACTACTCCTATAACAATAATGCCTTTTTTCTCATGAACTGTTTCTGGCTGACCTGCTACCATCTTTATCCAAATTTAGTGAAAAATGTAATTAGCGATATTACAAACAAAATTAAAATCAACACCAAAATAACGCTCAAAACAGTTAACATCATCTTTGCTTTTGATTTTCTTGGCTTAAATTGTTGGGGAGCTGTTGGATATGGTTGTGGTTGCTGATATGGTTGTTGATATGGCTGTTGCTGGTATTGTGGATGTGGTGCTGGCTGAGGTGGTTGCATTGGTCCTGGCTGCGGTCTTGGTTGCGGCTGGGGTTGTGGCTGTGGCTGTGGTTGTGGTGGTTGTGGTTGTGGCTGAGGCCGAGGCGGATACGGCTGCTGAATATTATAGCCTTGGTTCATAAAAGTTTTTCTTTCCATTACTAACACCTCCTTGGTTTACTACTTGGTTCAATACCTGATCAAATTCATTATTTTGCTGATTATTCTGCTGACCAAATTGATCTAATTTCTCCAAAGGAACAACAGTAGAATCCACTTTTTGCTTAGCCTGGGCTTCCAAAAAATCCAGACGCTCTTTAATATAATTAAGATTATCAATCATATACTTACGATCCTGCTCAATCCTCATCCTTCTGGTCTCTGATGACTCATATAAAATCCTTCTATTTTGTTTATTTAAGAAGTAAAAAATCAATCCAAAAAGCAACATGCCAATTCCCATAACACCAAAAACAGATCTACGAATAGCATCCCTTTGAAACTTATCCATATAAGCTCTCATATTATTATCAAACAACCTAAAATTTTCATCATTAAAGTCATGAAAATCCTTAGCAAGGCGTTCTTCCATAGCTAAAAGCGCTTTAGCAACATCAGGAGCAAGATTAGAATACTGCTCTTTTTGTTCCTTAGAAGAAGATGATATGAAAGGGTTAGGATCAGATGGATCCACTTGAGCAGATACTATTAAAGACATACCTGCAAACAGAAATAAAACTAATGAAAGATGTACTGCTATTTTATAAAGTAAGGTTAGATTATTACAGCAAACCCTTCCCATATTATCACTTAATATTCATTACTTTATAAATTTTACTATCTTCTAAAAAAGTTAACGATACTTACAAGCATATACCCAAAGACAAAAATAGCTATTATTTTAAAATCAAAAACAGGGATTCCTGCAAAAAGCACGGTTGGCTTATTATCAGAACACCCAACCCTTATAATACCATCATTATCCACCTTCTCAATATCAAAATCAGCTAAAAATTCCTGAGGATCAAACTGATCACCCATTTCCTCAACAAAACCAACAGCGTCCCCTCTTTCATTAGCATAATAATCCAGCCTAAACCAAACACCATTATAAACAAAACCAGATGCATCTCCTATAATAACCTCAACAGCATCATCAGCATAATTCTCATTATACGTACACCAATCACTTAATCTTTTCTTAGACTGCTTATAATTGGGAAAGTGAATATTAACCTCCTTACCATACTGAGTATCATAAAAATACAATGTTATGTCAGCAACAGGAGCAAACACACCAGGCGATCCTATTTGAGATTCACAGTCGGTTTTTATAAAACACATCCCTGTAAGGGGATCATCTTCCTCATACCCCAACCACCTACATATCTTAAAATAAAGAAGCTGTGGTCGCCCATTAATTGACGATAATATTTGTCTAGTATCGAATTCCGGATTCATAAGTAAATATACTGACTGAGGATACCTAGAAATTCCTAACTCCTCACCATAAGACAAAATATTAGAATCTACCGAAGTATAATTCCTAATTTTATCTTCCCCCCTTCCAGAAAAAATAGCCCACAAACTCCCAAAATAACCAGAAAAAAAATTTTCCTTTATCGGAGCAGTTATTTTTCCCATATACATGTGTCTTTGTCCAACCCCTTCTAAAGACAACGTATATGCTCCTAATGCACTTAAAAAGTCATTTGCCTTATAAGGTTGATTATCAACGCAAAAATACCCCAATCCAAGAAAAGCAGATATAACCCATCCAAACAAAAACAAAATTACAATGAAAAATATTAATCGCAGTGGCTTCGGAGCTCCTGTAAAAATATAATTAAAAAAACTTCTAATAAAATTTCCCAAAGTACTAAAGATAGAAATAATAAAACTAAATATATCCCCAACACCGGTGTATTTAAGGAGAACACCAATAGCAATAACTCCTCCCAAAGCTCCTAACGCAAGTGTTATATAAGTTAAAATATCCATTTTCCCTCTATTTCCTATTAGCAAAAATAGCCAAAACCACAACAATAATAATAATGACTATTGCAAAGTAAATGAAATTAGCTTCTATAACAGACCAAACGGTAGTAAAAATAGGAATTATAAACTTATCAGAAGCCGTATAAATACCTAGAACTGATGAACACACAACAGTACCTTCCTTTACTGAACCTGAGCTCGGGTCCTTTTTTAAAGTATATCTTGGATAAGTAACGTCCACACAATAGTTCATTACCTCTTTATAGCAATCCTGATTATAATTAAGTATCCGCTTTAACATACTATAGTCACACGTGCCCCCGGATTTACCACAAGAAGAACAGAATTGATTGACATTATGATAAGACTGTTCAGGCACTCCTTGACGTTTTGCCTGGAAAAACAAATCTGTACTAGCACTACACTGATCTAAAATGGAAGCACCCTCCGAACAAGAGTATTCTGATGTCATATTAGCAATGTCTTGTTCAAGAGAAACAAATGCAATTCCTCCAAACCCTTCAAGATCTATGTAATCAATATAAACATTGCCTGAATAGTAACTTAACTTAACATATGCTTCATACATATCAGAAACGGCTCTCAACAATGAATCTGAAAAAATGATATTATCAGACTCATCCATAATATAAAACGTATTCGTTGAGGAGTCAATAGCTAACTTATATACATTCCACTGATTTACTGAATAATTCCCAACTACAACATAATCCCTGGAAGTGTAAGATAAAATTTCACCAGACCTAAATTTAAGTGAAGCCAATGCCCCACCATCACCACCAATTGTTATTATAAATTCTCCGTCGGCATCAGTATAAAATTTAAAGGAAACTTTGATCCCTACCTGATTACAAGATGCTGTATGTAGCATTTCGGTATCTAAACCATCTGTAAATTTAAGAAGCCCATCCTCTGGCTTCAAAATTTTCGTTGTTGGACTAACAAACCAGTCATATTCCTCAACATCATCCACATAATCAAAAGATCCTGCCTGATACCAAGTACAAGTGCCTGCTCTTGTATCGGTGATGTTAACCTCAACAACACAAGTATTCTCATCACATTGTCCAAGGGAACTATCGCATATTTTACCTGTAACGGTAAACGTACCTGGCTGTTGATAATAATGTGTAAAATAATATCCTAAACCATCTCCATACGCCTGAGTTTTGGTGCCTGTCCCATCTCCAGGATTCATATAATAAACAATACTTTCAGGATCAGAACCTGTTCCCCAAATACCTAATTGCAACATTCCATTAGAGCCGACGCTACAAGGACTTAAGGCAGTCACTTCAACAATTCCTGTAGAAATAATTTTATTTGATGGCGCTCTTGAAATCAAAACACTTGTACTCGAGGAGTTTGCCAAAATTATATCTCCCCACAAATCCCCATTAACATCCACTGGAACTATTATTTGATCGGATAAATTCCTCACAACACCATTCCCAAAATCAATTATCCCTGCTCCTGAAAAGATGTTCTCCCAAGAAGCCGAGCTATCAATATCTGACGCTGTTATTCCACCACCCACTTTACAATCCTGACCTTGAAGGGTAAAAGCAGTTCTTGGAGACAAAGTATCACTGCTAAAGCACCTAGCCTGAGAACCACTTAATTGAATGGAAACATTATTACAACCAGTACTGTATCTATAAATTATTCCTCCATCACCCACTGCCCAACCCAAATCCCCTATAACATCCATATCATTTATTTTATAGACACCATTCAGCCCAAGATCATATTGATCCGCAGAAAACCACAAAACAGAATAAATATTATCATCAATAAAATGAAGATCTCCATTTATATCCTGAGCCTTAACAACATGAACTGTACCGGAAAAAGAGGTTGCATAGGTCCCGAGAGATGCATTGTACCAGTATAACCCAACATTAGGCTCGTTGGCTCCACCCCCTTTATTATAAGTAAGCACTTGATGAGCCGTATCTCGAAAAAAATGGGTAATATCATGACCACCATAGAAAATAGAGGCCCTTTGAACCCAACTCACACCATTCCACTCATAAATCCTCTGATACAGAGAATCATGTCCTTCTCTCATAACATTATAATTAGAAAAAATTAACCCATTGTCAAAAGAAATTGAATAGGAAGACCCATTAACCTTTACAAATGCCGGATATACCTCATACAATGTTTTATTAAAGCTAACGTAACATCTATTCTCTAAATTATCGTAGGTACAAACATACGGCCCCTTGTGCCCAATGTCCAGACTATCATAAAGTACAAACCCGGTAGCAAAATCATATTCCAGAATTCTTGTATTAGTATCATTACCAAAGAACAAAAGAATTCTACCATCATAGGTTCTATCAAGATTAACAAAAGGCATATCTAAAGTAAGACTACTTGAAGGTGCTGAAATTTCAGTCCACACATTATTATTATAAATAACATAATGACCTTCTCCATAGGCAAAAGCCTTCCCATTAGGTAATGTCCGGACCTGAACAAGATTGGATGTGACTGGACTCAGAGTATATTGGGACCATCCCGTAAAAGTACCATTACAAAACCAAGTCATAGTTGGAGGCCCATAAGTAATAACACCAATATCTTGACCTTGCCCAACCTCACTAACAGCACCACAACTCATAACAACCGGATTACTAACACAACCATTCCCCAAAGATGACCCTGACCACAAGGAGTAAAAGTCAGAATTAACGCCGTCAAACTTTCCAAGAACAAAATAATAGGTAGAGGAGGTATTATAGATAAAAGTATAGTAAACAACATCATTAACAACCACAACTCCAGATATATTACCAGAACCGGTTAATTGACTCTCACTAACGAGATTATAATCATACATTGATATACCATATGTACTCGGCGAATCTTTATAGTAAAACACCACTACATTATCTCCAAGAACAGGAACATTAAACGATGGATCAACAAAACCAGAAGTCCCATCATGACTTACATATGTAACAGACCCCGTATAAATATTAATCTTAAAATGCCTTAACTTATAATTCCCACTATCATATCCACTTGCATAACAATATTCATCATAGCAGGCAACACCAGCGTTTGGCAATAAATAGGTTTGTCCGCTGACTATCGGCAATGTAATTGTTTTATTCAGTAACAAAGAGCCGTCATATTGATACACTTTAATATCTTTGGTACCACCCCCATTGTCAACTGGAACAACAATAAAGGCGTTACATGGTGGAGAGGCCAAATCTACGCAAGTGTACTCATCATATAACCAATAATTACCTCCAATGTCTTTCCTAACGCCTGTCAAAGCAATAGGCCCGGCAATGGTCCCACCAACAGAAATAGAGTCCTCCAAAGTCATTAGTCCTGATGAAAGAGAAGTAATTGAATATACGTAAAGAGAAGAGGACCCCGCAATAACAATTTCGTTGTATCCATCGTTATCTATATCAAAAACAAGCGGTTGAAATGAAGTTCCAGCACCCCCCGTCACAGAAATCATGTCACTATATTTAAACCCATATCTTTCACCAGAATCTGAAATAACATTCCTATTCGAGGAAGCATAATCTCCGTACTGCAACCAAGAGTCCAACACACATCGGCTATATGTGTCTGGAGGAGGAGTACAATCACTTCCACCGTCATGATTAAATATTACATTACCGGCTGCAGATGCAGTTTCTGGACAACAATATGATCCATTTGGAAATGTAGCAGAACTGGGACTGTAATACGATCTATTAGCAACACCTTCCATTTTAAGATATCCTACTATATTACACTCAGCAATATCTGAAGTCCACAAAGGATCACAATAATCACAAGATTCATTAAACCCAGCATAAAGAATATCAGAGCAACCCGCCGGAATTGACCACGTCACCTCTTTAATATTGTAAATAGTGCAATCACCTATTTGTTTAGTCGCCTCACATGAACAGTTATTAACCACCAACCTAGGGCTCCCAAACTCAACTTCGCATCCAAGAGAAGGGCCTAAATTATCATCTGCAGAACAATGTGCAGAACCTCCACCCTCCGAACTTGCAGAGCTTTCTACATAAATTGTGTCCAAATAAAATGAATTTATATCCCCATATATGCTTGGATCCGGACTAAGATCATAGGCCCAAATACCATCTGTAGCATTACCTGAAACCAGTTCTGCCTCAAACCACACAAAATTAGATAATGATGGAGCAATAGAACTATTCAACATTATTTTAAACTTAACTGTATTAATGCCTTTTGTACCTAGAAAAGTGTCCTTAACCCTAGCTGAAAACCTTACTTCCTGATCACAACCAACAGAAGAAACATTAGCCTGAACCTGGGTAATATTAATCTCCTCAACAACAGTTGCACTAACGCTTGCAAAACATATTAAAAATACAAACAACCCCAAAAAAGTTATTTTTTTCATTATTATCACCTTTATAAGTTTTCATAATTTAAATATTTTTCTATGTATAAAAGCAATTAACTGTCCACTCAAAGTCACCACCTTGATAAATGTACAATCTCGCTGAAAAATGATTTCCCTCATCCTCCATATACTGAAGACTATGCAATGTGGTATTTATAGTACAAGCAACCTCTGGATAATAAACAGGATAGCCCGAGTCATCATATACATATACCTTAATTCTCCAATATTTTCCATATATAACCCTCCCAGGATCCTCTGTCCACGTCAAATTACCAGGGATCATATGAGATTCTGAAAGATTAATTAAATAATAAAGGAGCTGAGCCAAAAGAGAATTATTCCTGTCTACAGAAGCATTGGCAATAACCTGGGTCTCTAAAACCATCTCCTGAGTCCTGTTAATTTCATATAATGTCTGGTTAATCATCTCTATCGATATATTTGTGGTATTATAAATATCATAAATTTTATTTGTCCATCCTGGATTCTGCCACTCCCCCCATGCTTTTGCGCTATAAGATATATTATTTATGGTAGCAGAGCAAACGAATTCAGTCAAAAAAGTCCCCTCAACAAAAGGCATCGGACCAGTCCATAAAAAATACCCTTCTGTTAATTTAGTCATACTTTGATTACTAAAATAAACACTCCCATTAGGATAAAAAACCGTAAGAGTTCCTGACGAGTTAATAACAGGCACATCATAAGCATCGGTGCAGGTTCCAAAAACAGAAATAGGCTCATTATTTGCATAAATAGAGCCTTTGACTTTTGCCATCATTTGAAAATTATGTTTAACATCATCAATATAACTATAATAACTCTGCCCAAAATGACTTAAAAAACTAAGGCCCAATCCAAGTATAATTAAAAAAAACATGACAAGAAACACTACATTACTTAGTTCGGATTTTCCTAATGCTCTATCCATGATTTCATCCTTCTTTTGGACACGTGAAAGGATTTACCTGAAATAAAATTCTTATTTTGATAGGTGCAATTCACGCTATACTCGTATACACCACCGACTTTTGGAACTGTAAAATTATAAAAAAAGGTGCCTAAAACAGAGCTATTCATTACTTTGTGATTAATAAACAAAGATTTATTTGGATATAAAACGGTTGCATAACACGAAGCATTGATTGGATTATATTGCTTATCTCTAAGCTCAACAATCACTTGCCCATCATCCTTTGGAAAGTATTCAGTACCAGAAACAAATTTAAAAATAACAGATTCATTCTCCTTAGAAACATAATTATTACTATTACAACTAGTTAAAAGAAGAGTCAAGAGCATCAAAATTAATATAGCAATTCTCATTTTTTTTCCTAACTTATCATATAAATCTGATCCTCGGTACTAACACCTGGCTCAGTGCTAACATGCCATTCATTAACTGAATAAACTGGCCTTGGCAAATCCCCTCCATTACAGTAAACAACCGCCATATAGACACCCAGAATATCTGGCACAGTAAAATCATAATAGTATAATCCATTTTCACCTAAGGATGTCATATTAACCTGGTCCAAAAATTTAGTTGAATTAGGATAATACACAGTAAGCTTACAATCAGCATTATTAATAACACTCGAACCTTTAAGTACTTGGACAAAAGACCTCCCATCATCTCCTTGTACATATTCAGTACCTAAAAGTTCAGCTGAAGTTTGATTAGTTACCTCCAAAACATTCTTAACTGTAGCGTTTATATCGGCTGTTCCGTTTTCCCATCTATTAAGCTTAGAAATAATAGTCTCGGTGTTATTATAAGTCAAATTAACAGTCTGTTCAATACCTAAAATCTTAGGCCATAAAGTATTAGTAAGCCAGTCCCAAATCAACTGAACATAATCCCAAATACTTTTTATTTCACTAGAGACATGAAACTCAGAAGAACCGGCTACTTGCTGAACAAACCCTCCTTCCTGCTCTGCCCTAACAGCGAGCCAATTAGTAAAAAAGTTAAATGATGAACCAGCAGACGCAATTATTTTTAATCTAAATAAAAAATTAGAACTATTAACAGCACCAGATACATCAGGATAAATAACATAACTCTCCTCAACACCAACTGGATAATTATAACCAGTACCAACAACAGATATATTCCCATAATGCGCCCAACCACCAGAAGACCAATTAAAAACATAAAAACTAATAGTTATATCGTCGTTGGCTTCACCGGTCCACCTAACTTCAATAGATTCATATGTTGTATTCTCAAGCCGCCACTCATAAATGGCTTCGCATGTCTTTGTTGTTGGATCCGAACCACAAGTAAGATACGAAGAATCATCATAAGAGTTTAAAGCATAGGCATCACCAACCCAATCCCCATATATTTCTGTCAAATTTATCTGCTCATCCGACCTAAACGGAGCTTCATAAAATGGAGGAGTGTAATACCACTTAGCCTCATATACAACATTACAATACGCCACAACAGGATAAATACCAGTTATATTTGGAATAACAACATTATACTCAAAAATTCCATTATTATAAGTATTGTCCATCATCTTATCACTAACAAAAATAGAGCCATTCGGATAAAAGATGGTAATAAAACACTCTGCATCATGCAATGGATTACCCTCGTTATCCAACAACTGCAAAAATACCTTGGCTTCATCCCCAACCTGATACTCAGTACCATGAACATCAACTGAAAAAGCAAGAACACTAGTCGCAAAAACCATTAACAACAAACAATCTATAATTATTTTCCTCATTTTTCTACCTTCTTAGATACCAAATTAAAAACAAAATCACTAAAAATACAACAGCCAAAACAAACACAATCTTATCTGCATTCTCACTTCTAGCAAGCCAAACCCCTCTTGAAGGCAGGTCCTTCCCAAACTCCCTGTAAAGTGGATGAAGGGACTCTTCGTATATCAACTCAGTGGAATTGGATTTACATATAACTACAAACAAAAAATTATTATAAGCAATTACGTCTTTTGCCCTAAAATAAACATTTGCAAGCCCATTATGTACAGGAAAGTACCCAAGAGCCTCTGGTGAAGAAACTACTTCTTTATTAGGAACCACAACCCCCATCTTAGTTGGATTAAGATGAGGTGGATTTGACTGAACATGCAAAAAAGTCCCTGACTGATTAGCAAACAACATAGTTATACATTTAAAGTCACCAGGATATTTCGTTTG
>Ga0190334_1000592_pt1 | contig 17466 bp, 30 predicted proteins | sample 48720478_MG_FD_161270 | JGI IMG/M metagenome (GOLD analysis project Ga0190334, IMG submission 161270) | Hydrothermal vent sediment bacterial communities from Southern Trench, Guaymas Basin, Mexico - 4872-04-7-8_MG | ecosystem: Environmental > Aquatic > Marine > Hydrothermal vents > Sediment ...
CATCTGCTAAATACTTGTTGTATGTTTCTATTCCACCTACTTTTTCAATCGGAAAATTAAATATTCCAATTTTCATAGTAAACCCTCCTTATGCCATTCAAACTCATACTCATGTGGGACATATTCGTAAATAAAGTTACCTTCTTTGTCTTTGCGATTCGTTGGCTTGATTTTTCCGTGAAAATAATTGTATGGGCATCTTGGAGAAGCTAAATTATTCCAATCACGCAAGAATTGCACTTTGTAGTTAGTATTAACAACAGCACCTGTTTGTAAACTCGTTTTACAAACACAAGCATCTCTATATAGAGAATTATCAAACAACCAATCTACATATTTGGTTTCAAAAAATACATCAGAAACACTCAGGTATTTATCTTTGCCACCCGAACTCCAATACCTTTTGCGTAGTTCTTTCAAAGCATATGTTAGCTGGTTTCTGGAAAAATTAGTCAATTCTGGATTATTTGGATATTGTTCGGGCAAACCGCAACAAGACCCTGTCATATTCAACTCTTTAAAATCTGGGTCGGAACATGCAAACAAAAGTCCGTTCTCTTTACAAAACTTGTAAACCTCTTTAACATATGGCTCTTTTACTCTGCGGTTCAGTCTGCGATAACCACCACGTTCTGGTGGGGATAATATTTTATAATATCTTTCAATATCAAAACCACATAATTGTGAAATATGTTTGTATCTCTCTTTCATTCCAATATTACTTCGTATGTCTAAAGCAAAAAACTCCATAGAAACAGCATTTGCACCAGCTTCTTTGGCTTGTTGAAGTAGTCTTTTTATCGATTTATTGGTGATGCCAATGATATATGGTCGTAGTCTTAGTATAGTATAATATCCCATATCAGAAAGCGTCTTCATCATTTGCAATCTTTTAGTAGTGCTTGGAACACCAATCTCGATATATTTAGCAACCTCATCATCGGCTGTAATTATTGAAAATTGAAAAGCAAAATTTTTGTTAGGTGCCGATTGTTTAAATATTTCTAAAAACTCTTTTTGTAGCAAAGCATCACCTTTCAAACTAAAAAGCGTAGGATATTTCAATTTGGCTAAAAGCTCTATAATTTTCAAACCATCTTTGTTTGTCTTTTCAAAATTACAAAATGGGTCAGCCAAGCCACCCCAATGCCAAACAAATCTTTTGCTAATGAAATGTTGATAATATCTATCTTCTTTTAGCTTACCTTGTAGCAAACTACAAACATAATCTAAATTGACGGATTTCAGCTGTAAATGGTTCTTTAAGCTGGGATTATTAGTTTTGAAATAATAGGCAAAGCAGTAAAGACAACCATAGGAGCAGTAATTATATTGGTCAAAAGTCAAAGGTAAGCTACAATCAATAAATTCAGAGCTAATACGTGGTGAGCTGTAATGTTCCTTTTCAACCTTTTTTAATCCCTTGTTTTGTTTTACAAATTGCAATGCTACATCAGTTATCAACTTTAATCTCGCCTGCGTCTAATTTCTTTAAGAGCTTGATAAGCAAATCTGTATCGTGTGTATTATAGCCTAAATAATCAGAGACTTTGAAGTATCTCATAACCAACTCAAAATCTGATTTTGATTTGAAGTAAAAGGTAATAGCATTATAAAGGTTGGATTTGTGTTGAAGGTAATCTAAATCATCAAGTTTTTTTGGCTTTAACAGTTGCATTTCAGCTAATGCTCTTGCTTCGGCTTCAGACATTCCTCTAGATATATGCTTTTCGGTTAGAGTTTTTACCTTATCTTGAATATTTATTTTCGGTTTTTTTATCCACTCGGTAAGTTTCATAACACCACCTGATAAAGTATATGGGCTTTAACAACATTTGTATAGGCAAAGGCTCTATTGCAAGTTCTTCTTGTTGTTCCATGTATTTTTCAAATTCAATAATTATTTCTTCTAATCTTTTGAGTTTTTTTACCACCATTTCTTTTCTTGTTTGAAATCCAAACCAAACTCCATATATTTGTTTTTTTCGATACCATAAAACCTAAACAACTTTAATAAGGTTTTCTTGTTTTGAAATAGTTTCAAGTAAAGAGGCTTAATAAACCGCATATCTTCGTCTGTATAATGAAAGTGTTTTTGTATGCGTTCAAACAAAAAATCAAACTCGCTACCTTGTGATTTTATAAAGTTTATGTTAGGTATTTGTTGCTGTTTAGGTATGACATAAAACAACAAAGCCTTAATGAAATCAGGCTCTAAATAATACAGATAACAATCAATCTTAGTAGCTATTTCTAACAGCTCGGTATTAAAAGACAATAACTTATTAAGCTTATAAGTGGGTAAACTAATTTCTCCTTGTTTCAAAAAAAGAGCTTTCAGGCTTTCTTCCATAGAGTTTTCAACCATTTTACTAATTTTCCTGTGACAACCATAGTTTTTTCGGCTATATAATCATTTGCAATAAAAACAACAATAAAATTTTCAAGCAATAAACCTATTAGTTTAGTTGTTGAGCTTTCACCAAGTATCACCAAAGACAAACCTACTCCTCCTATAAAACTTATAACAATACCTAACAATACTTCATTTGTTTTCATTTTTAATCTTCTCAATGAATTTTACTGCAAAACCAGCCATTTGGATTTCATCGTCAGCTCCAAATGCCATTCTAAAATTGGTATCAGCTATTAACCAAATGATTGCTTTTTTAGTTTCAATATCTAGTTCTGTGTCTTTTAGCACTAATTCCATTATAGAATTCAATAATTCATAGCAATTAAGATTGTGTTCAATCCAAATCTTTCTGGCTTTGATAAAAAGCCTCTCTTTAAGAGCCTTATAAACTTCAGCATCTAAATCCAACATAGTTTTGAAATCTTCTGGTTTGATAAAATTTTTATCCAAGCTAACAAGTTGGAGTTGGTTAATCATATTTCGTATCGATGGATAATGCAACTCAATTAATTTATCAACAACATCATCTACATTGCTGACATTTAATTTTTCGTTGCTAATAATGAATTTTAACCTCTCTTTGATTTTTTCTTTCGGTGGGGTTTTGAAATTCAACAATGCACACCTGGATTGTATTGCAGGGTGGATTTTGTTTATTCGGTTTGCTGTGATGATAAATTTACAATATGCAGCATATGTTTCCATTGTGTTTCTTAAAGCTTCTTGCACTAAAAAAGGCACACCGTCAAACTCGTCCATCATAACTATTTTTGGTGATTGTCTATTAACAGGTGCAGATTTAGCAAACTTTAATACTTTGTTTCTGAAGTCTTCTATTCTGCGTTCATTAGAGCTGTTCATAATCAAATAATCAGCATTTAAATGCTTGATTATTAATCTACCTAATGTAGTTTTGCCTGTTCCTGCTGTTTTGGAAACTAACAGCAGATGAGGCATTTCAAAAGGTTTCCGCAACATAGCTAAGATTTTATTATTATCGCTACTAATATACTCAGAAAACTTTTTTGGTCTATACTTTTCAACCCAATTTAGCTCTTTCATTGTTCATTCAAGTCCTCACCTACAAGAGGAGCTATTAAATATTTAGCTTCTATGTATTTACTCTTTTCTTCGAATTGTAATGGCGTGTTCGTCTTAGCCTTCAGTTTTATGTTTTCACCTAAAACTGCAGTTATGTTTGTTATTTCTTTTATTACTGTTACATTTAGCTCGGGTAAATTATCTTTCAATAACAATTTTCGTTTTATTTTATCAGTTTCACCAGCTTCACAAACAAGTATGTTGCCTATTGTATAAAGCTTAACAAACTTAGCTTCCACTATGCTAATTGCACTACCTATGCGTGTCAAGAAATCTCTTGTAATGTCTATTTCAATATCAAAAGGTATTTCAGGCACTTGTAAATTGAGTTTTTCTTCAAATATTTCTAAATCAGGAAGAACAAACTCAGCTTCGTCTGTCTTGCCTGTAATCTTTATGTAATTTTCTTTGAAGTCTATTGATAAAGTTTCACTACCAAAAGAACTAAGCAAATCAATCAGCTTAGAGAGATGAAATAACCCAAAATGGTTGACTTTGTTGTATTCTTGGAAAGCATTCTTATTAAGTTTGACTTCGCTCAAAAATATATCAGTTGGGTCAGTATTTACAGCTACTAAACCATTGTCTGTTGACTTAATTACAGGCTCTTCAATAGTTTTGTCTATGTTTATCTTCATCATATATTCTTTTAGCACATTTGCTTTTATTTTCCACACTTTTATCTACCCCCGATAATTTCAAATATTTTTTCGCCCGTCCAGTCGGCTGTATTTTTTCGTTTATCTACTCTGCAAAACTCTATTTCTTTGCCTTCTGTTGCGGCTGCAAATTTGTTTTTGTCTATAATACCTTTGAATATAACGAAATCCATATTATCTTCTCTTATGCACCTTAGCTTTTGGAACATCATTTGATTAGTTTTTTGTTTAACTTGTGCTAAATCAACGCTATCTTTTGGAATGAAATCTTCATGTGCAATAAAGAATTTATGCATAGGCAAGGCTTTAATCTGTTCTAAAATTTCAATAAACAGCTTAGCTCTGTGTATCCAATACCTTAGCATTACTCCACCATCTACTGTTATATTATGCTCAATGCGCATTTGATATTCTGCATGTTTTAATAGCGTAGATAAACCATCAAGACAAAAAGCTACTATGTTGTGTTTCTTATAGTTGTCTCTTGCATATTGCACAGTGGCTTTTATCTTATTCATAGTAGTAACATAATCAATAACAATACCTTCTTTTGTTAATTTAGTTGTGAGTGGGTTTTTGACTAATATCTTTTTGTCTGGGTGGTATTTGAGCAGAGGCAAATTTCCACCATCTAAATCTAATATTATCATAATCTCATTATCTTTTAATGGAAAACTTTGCACTATGCCCGACTTACCTGTGCCATCCATACCGTAAATCAAACAACAAAAGTAGTTATTTCTAGGCTCTTCTTCAAACAGCCATTTTTCAATCTCCTTTTCAGTCAATTCTTTTGGTAGTTCTTTTGGACTTTCTTCGCCATACATTTTTCATTTCCCAGTTTTATAAGCGTATTTCTTCATATGCTTCGTTCAAATCTATCAACAACTTTAATAATGATATTTGTATTTCAGCGTTTGTTTCTGCCTTTTCAATTACCTCTATATAATCATCTAATATGTTTCTTATGTATTCGATTTGTTGCAAAACCTTGCTTCTACCATCTTGCATTTTCATCAACTACATCTGTAATTTTTAGTTCTGTTGGAATTTCATCACCCAAATCGTAAGAGCCTACAACAGTGACATTAGTAAAACCTATGCGAGTCTTGAAAAAATTACAAAACAAAAGTTTGTTTCTACCGATATTAACTTCAATATCTTTGTCAGCCCAAGCAAGTGCTTCTTTCAAAGAGCTTCCTTCTCTGGCGAAAATAATCTTCTTTTTAGCAGCAACTTCCTGTATATCTAAAATGTCACATTTAATAATCCCAAAATCTTGTGTTATGCCTTCTTCGATAGCATCATAATCGACATAATAAGGCTTTAAAACTTTTAAATCCAGCTCAGCATTACTGATAGTAGATATTGGGCTATAAATTTCAACCTTTTCACCAATAATTTTGCCTAAAAAGGCTATATTTTTCATTAAAATCATATTAGAAAACAGCTGTTTTTTGTAGTCTATCGATGCTGAATATACTCTATTTCTATAAAGAAAATAAACAAAACAAACTTTTGATTTTGTTGGCTCAATTACTTGTCCTTTTAAAAAACCCTCAGTATAAAGTGGTTGTCCTTTTGAAGTAAAAAGTCCAGATGCTATTAAGCTCTTTCTTTGTTCTTTTGAAGCCGTTTTCCACATTTTTATGCGTTGTGAATAGAGTTTCTTAGCTCCATAGTCGGTGGTTCTTTTGCCTAATAAAAATGCAACGATAGGCTTTACACCGATTCTTGTTAATACAATTTTCTTTCGTCTAAATACTTTTGCTGTTAATTCAGGTTTGGTTGTCGATGCAATCTCCTTTTTTAACAGCTCAAAAAGATTATTCCGTAATTGGTTCGGGTTCAACTGCATCATAAACACTATACAAGGCATAACCAGTGATTGTTATATCGGTTTTATCTTCTCTAACTACCTCATTAGTTCTGCCAATAATATAAACATCCATCATCATTTCATCGACATTATAAGGTTTGTTTAACCAACAATCGACTGTATCTTCACCTGTTGTGTCTAAGTCCGTGCCACTCTCGGGCTGTAGGTTCAAAACAACTAACAAAGAGGTTGCAGTCTTTCTTACTCTTACTACATCACCTTTCACTATGCAGAACCTATCAAAATTGTCTGCATTTTCGGCATGGAACTTTTTAAGTTGACTTTTGTATATTATAAGCTTATCACTTATATACTTTTCTATGAATTTTTCAAAGTCAAAATCTTTCATTGCATCTTTGTCAATTTCAAACTCGGTTATATCGCTTTCATTCAGGTAATATACTTGTTCTGTTGTTCTATCGGTTTTGAGAGCTAAAAACTCAACAGGCTTTAACATAGGGATTTCCATATCAATATTGTTAAAGAGCCTGAGATAACCAAGCCTTAAATTCTTGTTCTGTTTTGTTTCCATACAAAACAATATTAGTGTTCTTGTTCTTACCTCTTCAGGTATAATCTCTTGCCCCTTTCTGAAGCCATCAGTATAGAGAGGTTGTCCTTTTTCGTTTATTTCTCCTCTCTCAATCATTTTTTTTCGTTGCTCTTCATCTGCTGTTTCATACTTTTGTAGAATTTCATTTCTTTTGCGTGAAGTCCCGTAGTCAGTTATACCCATATCACCAATAACAACACCTTTAAATTTCACAGCAGGAGAAAGCAACCTTTTCTTGAAGCTAGCGTAAGCCCTGCGCAATACATATTCATTTTGCTTTTCTTTTGGAATGTTTCTTTGTTCAACCCATTCCTTTGCTGATGAAATAACCTTTTCGATGTCTTGTTCTTTCAACAAACTTTTTTCAAGCACTAATTGTTTTAGTTTATCTAAGGACATTTCCATTTTTGAAGCACCTCATATTAAAACTAAAATTTAAAGTTATTTTTATAATTTTTTATTGTGCAAAATATATTTGCTATAATAAAAAACTATTTAAAATTTAAACCTATTTTTAATTTTTTGTGAATGGAAAATATAACCAAAACACAAATAACAACCGATGGAAGAAAGATTATACTCAAGCCAAAAAACAAATTTGAAGAACTTTTATGGATTTGGGATTATGTTTTTGATAAGTTTTCACATAAAAATGAGAATGTAGGTAGAATATGTTTCTATGTGTTTATTAGTCAATATTTCCAAGATTTGATAAAAATGCGTATTGGAGTAGAAGTGCGTCCAATACAAATCAGCTCTTTGATATTTCGACCATCACGAAGTGGCAAAGGACAAGCTCTTAAAGTCGTAAAATTGTTTTGTGAGAAATCTGGTTTATCTTTTGAGCAATCTAATGAGCTTACTTCTGCTTCTCTTATCGGCTCTTTTGATTACGAAAAGTATGGAGCTTTGCTAAAAGCTTTGCACAGAAATCCAAGCGAAGAAGATTTAGAACGCATCAAAAATGAATGTAGTGTAAAAGGTATTTTGTATGGTGACAGAGGCATAGTAGCCTTTCCTGAAATTCATGATGTGTTAAGTAATGTTAGAGTAGTAAATCACTTGCAAACAGCAACAGACAGCTATCCTTTTGTCGATAAGGACTTGAAATCAGAACGCATACACTATGAAGTCAATAAATCTATTATCGGCACTTCGATATTTCTTGATGAGCTAAAAGATATAATCTTGCGCAAGGGCTTAATACAAAGAATGTTGATTCATATGAGTGATGTGCCAATCCAAGAGAGAGAAGAAATAAACCGCAGATTAATAGATGATTTATGGGCAGTTGAAGATACAACCAAAGTGGATTTTTATGTTAATTATTTTGTAAGAGAAATTGAAGCTATTCGAAAAAGAACAAAAGAGAAAATATTTGAAATAAGCAAAGTTCATAAACAAAAAATAAGAACACTGTTGTTGTCCAAAACTAAAACAGTGATAAATTTTATAACTGAAAATTACTCTGGTGAGGAATATAAGTTGGCTACAACTTGGAGCACTTCCATTATTGATTTGTTCTTTAAATGTGCTGTTGTATCTGCAATTTTGAATGAAAATGAAACTATAAATTATTGGGATTTTTTTGATACGATTGAAATTGTTATCAAAAATATCGAAAATGTTTTATATCATATGTTTCCAAAAATCTTCAAATACAAAGAAAACAGCATCAAGTATAAGATTCTAAATATCTTGAAACAAAAACCTTTGTCTAAGAGTGAATTGTTAGAAACTCTAAGAACCAAAAAAATTGTGTCTTCTCCAAACAAATACAAAAGAATAATAGACAACTTGCTTGAAAGTAATTATATCAAAATCAGAAAAGAAGAAACAAAAGAAGCGAAAAGACCAAAAGAGTTTTTAATTCTCTGTAATGATTTATTTTGATTTTATTACTTTGAACACCAACACACAAGCAGAGAAAACTAAAAAAATAGCTACTATTGCTTCTGTTAGTTCTTTGATGTTTACGAAAGCGTTCCCGATAACATCACCAGTGATGTATACTAAATCTTTTGTTTCATATTGAGCTTGGTATCCTGTCGGTGCTGGTGATTCGTAATCACATATAGAACCTAGCCTGCCCGTGCAACCTACTATCCTAATGCCCGTAAAGTTGTTGTTTGGACTTGTAAATACAAATGTATCATAGATGCTTACATTTGTAAATTGGCTGTTCTCACCTACTACTTTTAGAAAGCTGTAATTATATGCTTCGCCTAAAACACTTAACCCTTTGGTAGTGTTCCAACCAATCCAATCAGGATATAGCTCTGGAGTAATCCAAGCAACCTCAGGTGTCATAGTAATGTTCTCAGAAGTGCCACCATCTGAAAGATGGATTAGAGCCGAAAGTGGTGTTTTGTTCAATACGGCATTGCTAAATTTTGCACCACCGTCATAAACGACAACTGAACCTAAGCAACAAAACCAATTGTCTGTAATTGGATTCAATCCAAATATGTATTCGTCATCACAATACAATTCGTTGCCATTAGCATTGAAATTCACAGATGGGTAAATTATATGCTCGCCAACAAGTGTGCAATTGCTGTATAACACACTATTCCCTGACCACGAATATCTATGTGCCTTCATATAGCCATTCTCTACACAAAAAGGCAAAATCCAATTATTAATGCCATTATCAAACCTTACCTCCCAAACCCATACATTGTTTGCGTCCAAGCTCTTTGGTGGATATAGAGGATTTAGAGAGAACAACTTGCTATCGTGGATATAAAAATCTCCAGAAGTATCATTGTTTACTAACAACGCCTGTATATTTAAGCCCTCACAATCGCAATTGGTTACATTCAATGAACCTGTGCTAAGTGACATATTCCAAACGGATGGGTCATAACCGATATAAATGCTCATTAATCTGTCATGTGCGTTTGTGCCATTGTCTTTTTCATACCAACAGCTTGTGTTCTGTCCAAATCCGTCCTCAAACGCACCGATTTTTGAATTGCTAATAGAAACACTACCATTCCAAACCCAAAGTTTCCATAAGTCATCTAGTTGCTTAGTGCCGATATTTCTAAATACAAAATCAGTATCTGTAAATACTGTATCAAAAGTGCAAGCTCCAGCATCTGCACAAGTGAAGTTTAAATTTTTCATTTCTATATATCCTCTGTTCTCTTCGCAACATGTTTGATATAGATTATCGTCATCTACAAACCAAATCTCTACGCCATCGAATATACAGCCACCATAAACATAATTGTTGCTTTCGTCTAAATAACCGAATGGATAACCTTCACAACCACTGAAATTATAATGTTGCGGGACATAAGAATAAACTGCGTTTCCAAGCAAGTGCCTGTCTGTTCCTTGACATAGCCCATACGGTGAAGTTGGTGTGCTGTTTGCAGAGCACCAAAAGAAATCCATAGATATATTTAATTCAGTTTCTGCTGTCGGATAATCTATTAAAGCAGGAATATTGTCTAATGTGTTCATATACAAGTTACCAGAGGTATTAGTCTGCGAATTTTTAAAATAGCAAATCTCTCTATTAGTTTGGTTCAAATATAGCCATTCCCCTTGCCAAACCTCAAGAGCATCATATTTCTTTGCTATTGTTGTATTCTCCCATCTCCAGAAATCACCGTCACCATTAATCAGCCAAGTGTCGTTTGGTGTCGGTGTTCTAACATTTATATTATTGTCATACTCAACACAGAAACCAATATAATTCATTAAGCTGTCATTAGTGTAAGCACTTACAGAACCCGTCGCTTCTGTCTGTCCTCTTAATAGTGGTCTTGTCCATTCGACTTCAGAATATGCTGCAACCATTGTTGCTCCTAAAACCAAAGCTAAGAAAATCAATATAATTTGTTTTGTTAGCATTTTTGTATCACCCTAATTAATATGGGTATTATAGTAAGGAACATTAGCCAAAACATTTTTTCAAAAAAGAGAGAGAAAAAAATTACCTAATTCTTTTTATTCTTCTCAGCACAAACACCAGTAGTCCAACTATCACTATTAACCCTATCATACCAACAATTTGAACGCCTGCAGAACCAAGAACATCAATAAGAATATCGTCCATGTCATTTACTGTATATGATGCATTGTAAGCCATTCTGTATCACCTTCTCTCTCTTTTTAAGAGAGTGATTTTATTTAGGCAGTTGTTTTCCAATCTGTCTGAATTTCACTACTATATATGATACCATACCAAGCAACACTATCAAGCCAATAAATCCAACAATAGTAGCACCAGCACTGCCCAGTATATCCACTAAAATATTGCTCATGTCGTCTGTAGTATATGATGCATTGTAAGCCATTTAACTCACCCCATATTTGTTTTAAAAAATAAAAGCGAATGACATATATAAAGTTTAGCCGACTAGACGCCGTTGATTCACGGTGGATTATCGATATGTTTAAATATTAGATTAAAAATTAAGTTAGCAAATGAGCAAAATAAAAAAAACAATATATATCGATAAACTGCTTGCAAATAGTATTGAAAAGAACTTTGTTGAGATTGTCGAATATGATAGTTTTACTAAATTCAAAGCTTTCTGTGCATCTGAAAGCTCTTTCTTTGAATATCTTTTAAGCTTGGGTTTACGCCAGTATATCAAAGAAAAAGAAAATGAAACTAAAGAGATATATTGAAGTTGAAACAGAACCAGATAAGATTGAAAAGTTTGTAGTTGCTTTTCAAAATGTTTATTATATCGTCGTTTCTTGGTTGTTTGGTTTTCTGTTTGCAAGAACAGCCAATATATGGTATTTGATTGCAATATTTGTTCCAATTCTTATCAAAATTAAATACGATTATAGAAGCAAAAAAATCAAGCTTAAATTGTTTAGGTGATGCAATTGGACTTATACAAGAGATTTATAGATTGGTATATGAAAAGAACTCATACGACAAAATTATCAAAACTAGACGAAATTATGTTTAAATTTTTGTTCAACTTTATTCCTGCTTTTGTTGGCATCATGATAAAAGCATCGCTTTTGGCTTTTGTCTTCGATTGGGTCTTGACTAAAAAAGGTTTCGACAAAATGCTAATAACTTTTTTCGTGTTGTTGTTTATTAGGCTTGATATGTTAGCTAAAAAGAATTAGAACCTTCAGTCAACCACCAATATTTTATTTCGTTGTAAATCATATTTCGTTCTTCTTTTGTGTTATCTGCGTATTCGACATAAATATCATTTTTAAGTTTGCCAGCCAAGAGCTTTACACCTGTTTTAGTTTCTACTATGTAATCTTGAATCTTATCAATAAAGTTTTTAGCAGCCCTTTTGAAATCAAATGCTGTAATAGAAGTCTTTGTTACATTTTTTTGATGTCTGAGTTTCAATTCCATATAAGCATTCCAAATTCTTTGCCATTTTGAACCCTCCGATAATGGCGGAATGTCCCATACAACAAATCCTCTAAATCTATCTTGGTCTGGATGTCTGACTAAATATCTCACTCTTTTCTTTGGTAAATAACTATCATCACTTTCGTCGAACCTCTCAAGCACATAGGAGCTAAAAGTATATGTTTGTTTTGGCACTCCACAAAATACAAAACATAATTGCATCTCTCGACATTGTTCGACTATATTAGCCAATTTGTATATTGCTGCGATTTTCAAATCATGAACAAACTCATCAAGCAAAAACACTTTTTTTCTCTCAGCAAAATTTTTCACAAGCTCATTTAATTGATTTGGCGTAAAAGCGACTCTTTCTCTCACCGTATCTTCATTGAAAGTCGGGTCGAGAGCAGAAGCTATACATAGCCCCAAAGCAGATTTGAATATTCCTGTTGGTGTGCCTATTAGACCTTGAATGTTAATCACCCAATTTCGTGGAATTTTTCCATAGAGCCTATAATACAAATCGTCAAGAAAAGGTTTGGTGTAATCTTTTTTCAAAGCAGACTTAACAGAAGGACACTTCGTATATAAATCAATAATATCGTCTTTCTCTGCTTCTGTATGAGCAAATTTCAACTGTTCATTCCATAATATGTTCGGATATTTGTTTAATTGCATCTTGTAATTCTTGTTTGTTGTCATAACCCTTCAGTAGAACAACTGCTATAATAATAGAGAGAGCTTTTTTAGTTTCTTCTGGTTCTTCTTTATAAATCTTTTCTAACAATGACATCAACTTGTTTGTTGTTTGAATAAGCTCGGTTTTTAGCCTGAAATTTTTGATTTTCAGATTATTAAGCACCATTTTACACGCTTTCGAGTATTTCTTCTATACGCTCTTCTATTATTAAAGCACTCATAACTTTGCCCAAAAATTCAGTTATATAAAATTCTTCTTCTGTTATGCGTTTTTCTAATTCTTCATTGAAATTGTAAACATCAGTTTCGTCGTCAGAGATAATAGTATCGAAGTATTGATATCCTTCATCTGTGTTCAATACCATATTTCTGAGATTGATAAACCTCATAAATTCAATATCAAACACAAGATTCTTAAAGTGTTTTTCGTATGCATTTTTGTTAAATTCTGGGTGGATTTCTTTAATGCGTTTTAGCAGAATATCATCAAGTTGTTTGAGTATTATCAAACACCATAAAAAAGCATTCTTTAAGTTTGGTGCTGAAAATGCTCTCAAACACAAATCATAGACTTTCAAGTCTTTGCTTTTTTCTTCGTCTATCATATTAAGTGTTTGTATGGCATTATTTTGCCTGTTTTTAGGTGTCTTCTTTGTGCAAACTCAATTACTTTACCATCTGGTCTTTTGTAACTAATCCATTGGATATAACTGCGTTCATCAAGCCTGAACCCTTTAATTCTTATACCAGAACGCAACCTTAATTTGCTGGTTTTAGCTCTTTCTAGTATCTTTGGTCTTACGAATTTGTCGTAAAACCATTCCCTTGCATTAGCATAATTGCGCAAAGCCCAGTTTCTGAATGCGTTCTGCTTTCGTGGGTCGGCATAGCTTATAGTTTGAAGTTGGTCGATATAATCTTGCTTGGTTTTTAATGTGGACATATCAAGTTTCTCAAAAACTCTATCAGCCTTTTTTTCAAGTTGTTTTCTAAGCTCTTCGCCACTTTTAGTTAGCCTACCTTCCCAATAATCATAAAAACCTCTCAAATAATCTGACGAAACATATATTTGCACCATTTTCAAACATTTACTTCTGTTGGATAATTTATTAAATAAATCTCGCCAAGCTTTTTTGCTTTTGTTTTATTGGTAATTTTTATGTCGTAGTTTTTTTCAAACAACTCAATATGGTCAAGTGATTTTGGATATTTATTGAATCTAGATTTTATTGTTTTTAAAAACTTTGGTTTTGGTGTTTTGCCTTTCGGAAATATTCTTAGAACTCTGCTACCATAATCAAATTTAGTAGCATTCATAAAACTCTCATCTATGTTTGTTTGTCTCAAAATTTGATTATGCAAGTAATTTTCGAGCATGTCAAAACATACGGCATGATAACTATATTGGCTAGATTGAAAGATATAAAAGTCGGAAAGCTTGTATTTTTGTTGAAGATATTTTATTTCGTTTTCCAACCATTCGAGTCTGAACTTGTCATAATCAAGCAAAAGAATATGCCTGCCATTTTTACAAATATCGTATACACCAGTTGTGCGGGTTTTTGGTGTCGTCCAAACAAAGAGCTTAAAAGAAAAATTTATTCTATGAACCTTAAACTTTTTTGATACCTCTATGATGTTCATTGATTTCACCCAAAAATACTAAATTATATAACCAATATAGCTCGTTTTTGCGAATTGCTCTGCGTCTGTGCTTAGTCAAATCCCAATACATATTATTGAAATCTTTATAGCCGCATTCATGGACAATCTTTTTGGTTTTTAGTTTTCGGTATGGAGCATCGACCTCAAATATCTCTTTGTATGGTGTTAATAATACAATTCTGCGTTTGGTTATTTTGGCTTTATAATTGTTGTTGACAATGATTTCACCAACTGGCAACAATCTACTTAATGGTAGCAATATTTTAGAAACATTATTTTTGATTTTTCGTAAGTTTAACAATATTGATTTTTGAACGTGTTGTGTCACTTTTCTAAGTTGTCTTTTATTATTCTTTTGGCTGTCTTTTTGTCACCCAACAGCATTTTTGCGATAATTCCAAGATTCCAATTAATAAGCTTAATAGTGCAATGTCCTGTGTTTTTGTCAAACAACTCACAAAAATCACAAAAATGTTTGTCTCTGAATGGACAAGCTTTCATTTTTCGACTCCTTCTAATTTGATTACTATTTCTTTGGTTTCTGGATGCCATTCAATTGGATATTTCTTATTCTTGTCGAGACTATCTTTTTCAAAAGTGCTATCAATCAAAATGTCTCTTGGTATTCTTACTGCTATTGTCTCATATAGATTGTATATGGTAGTGTATGTTTTTCTTGCCATAGTTAAATCTAAAATTTAATAGCTATTTAAATTTATCGGTTTGCTTTTTTTAGCTCTGGCGGAGGAATTAAGTCAGATGCCCTACGCACCTGAACCCCTCGCTTTAAGCAGAACCTATTAGGAGAGGTAGGGACACTCCCAATAGGACTTACCTGCACCAGTTTAGCTAATGACTTTCAACTCTAGGTGCTAAAAGCAAATATAAATTTTCTGTTAGTTCTACTATGATTGGGTTTTCTTTGTTTGACCAGTATATAGTAACATCTTCATCAGCAAATTTTAAATTCCACATCATAAACAAAATATCCATCAATAGCTCTTCATCAAACCTATAATTAGCCTTTTCTTCAATATTTCTGCTAAGCAAAATAAGCTCTCTAAAAACATGTAATTTTCTTGCCTTAGATAACTTATATTTGTTGAGTTTCTTAAAACTTTTGAGTGATAGAGCATTCTTTTTAGCTAAACACCAAACCCCAGAGGGTGCGGGTATTGCATAATCAATCCAGTTCTTCTTGAGCATTTTTTATCTTAGCTGTGCTGTGTGCGACTATAAGTGTTTGTATGTTTTTCATCTTTTCAACAACATTCCGATTATAAAGCTCATTATTATTGCGATTGCAATAACTGAGAGGTCAGTGAAGTTAAGCAAACCAAGCCAATACATTCGGCCAATCACTGCTATTGCAAGCAAGACCACCAGTCCAAGCAAAACCAAATCTATCATTCTTTTAAACAGCATTCCGATTATTTATCACAGATGATATAATTAGGGACTTGCGCCATAGTAGGAAAAAGTGGGTATTGTGCCGAAAACCTACTTGGCGCAAGCCTGATTAAACCTAAAATTAAAATATATATTTAAATTTTTTGTTTATTTTTTAACTCAGTAGCAATATATCGCAACTCTTTTTTATATGCATTAAAGAGCATTTGCTCATTGACGGTAATGACATCTTGATATTGGTATATCAAATCCAATATTGAGGTCATAAAATCTACTCTTCTCTGTAATTTTCGTCCTTCTATTGCCAAAGGAGATTTATCGATTATGTCCTGAATTAAACAGCTGATTGGTTCTTTCAAGTTAAGTCCTTTTCGCCAATTCTTAACTAACAACATTCATCACCTATTTGTATGGAGTGCTATTTCATATTGGATTGATGTGTCTGTGCTTCGGTATTTTCAATCTCCGCATACATAAACACCTTATAAATTTCTTTTAACTATTGCTTGCACCACATAAATCCAAACACTTATTATAAAGTTCTACTCTAACACTCGAATTAAAAGTAATATTATGTATCAGTTGTGTGGCAAATTGACAGCCTTTATAACAGGAGAATGCAACATCTGAAGTTTCCACATGAGAGATTACTTTTGCCCAACCATAGATATAAACAGTCAATATAATTAGAATAGCTAACATAATTATTGTAAAAAATATTTTATCTTTATTCATAATCCTTCACCCCATCTAATATGGAATTTTTTAATTGCTTTTCTCATTTTTGATACGCAAATCCACTACATACTGATACCAAAATATCACCGCAATCACAACAACATTCGCAATGGGTTGTATCTATATTGCCTGTAAAATTTCGGTCATATGTTTGACATTCAAATTCACATCTTGCATCAATACTAAAACACATATCGTCCATAATAATTGAAGGATTGTGTTTACAATATATATCTTGTAAAGTTACTATAAGTGTTATACCAAAACCGAATACTAGCAATGCAACAGGTATTGTAATCGTAATAAATAGCAAACACCACTTACAAAATAATTTCAATTTATCTTTAGCACTCGTTCTTCGCATTTCTTTTATCTCATCTTCGGATTTCATACTTCATTCACTTTTTTCTTTTGTGAATCTTTTACATCAATTAGGTTTGTGTATATTTCTCATTTTCTTCTCAAATCAGTTCCACTCAGATTTGCTCCACTTAAATTCGCTTTGGTTAAGTCTGTTCTGTTTAGTTTTGAATTGCTGAGATTCGCTTCAATTAGGTTAGCTCCAAATAAGTTAGCTCCATCTAAGTTAGCTTCGGTTAGGTTTGCTTCGATTAAATATGCTCTATTTAGTTTTGATTTACTAAGATTTGTTTTACTCAAATCTGCTCTACTTAAGTATGCCCAATCTAAATTCGCTTCGCTTAAGTCTGCTAAATCTAAGTTTATCCAACTTAAATTTGCTCCACTTAAGTCTGCTTTGGCTAAGTTTGCTCCACTCAAATCTACTCCATTTTTTGCTGCTTCAATTACTGCTTCTTTTATTGTGCTTGCTTTCTTTGACTTGTAGATTACTTTGTTTTGAGATTTGTGCTTTATTTTTATTTGTCTCATTTCCTATCACACCCTTAAAAGCTCTTTTAATTTCTTTTTTGGCACATTCTAACCCGTATACAAATCCTCTCCATTTAGGATGTTCTTCTGTTGCCATATGTT
>Ga0190334_1000593_pt1 | contig 17451 bp, 15 predicted proteins | sample 48720478_MG_FD_161270 | JGI IMG/M metagenome (GOLD analysis project Ga0190334, IMG submission 161270) | Hydrothermal vent sediment bacterial communities from Southern Trench, Guaymas Basin, Mexico - 4872-04-7-8_MG | ecosystem: Environmental > Aquatic > Marine > Hydrothermal vents > Sediment ...
TGACCGCTCCACCCCGGAGAGGGAAGTGACTTCCAGCGACGGCATTGCCCTGACCCTCTTTTATAATGGCTGCCGGGTGGAAACCCCGCGTTTTCTGTGGGAGGAGATGGATCCTTTTCCGGTTGTTACGGAAAGGGAAAAGGCATGCTTTGAAACGGTAAAGCAGGCCCTGCAAGGATTCTCTGTTAGATAAAAGAAGGATGTGCCTTACATGAATAAATCCGATGAGCCCGCCAGTTCGTTATGATTATGATGTGATCATTCTGGGGGGGGAGGTCCCGCCGGGTTGGCCTGTGCGTTGGGCCTGGGAGGGACGGGATGGCATGTGGCCCTGTTTGAGAAGGATTCGTATCCCAGGGACAAAACCTGTGGAGATGCGCTGGGTCCCGATGTGCTGAATATGCTGAAACGGCTCCTCCCACATGTGTATCCTTCCCTGTTGCAGCTTGATGGGAAACATTCGGTGTATGGCAAGCAGCTCTGGTATCCGCCTTCCCATTCCTTTTTCTTCGATTTCAGGGATCGCTTCGGAAATGAACCGGCCGGATATGTCCTTCCGCGAAAAGATTTCGACGGGATGTTGTTCCGGTGCCTGAAAGCCTATGATCATATCGAAGTGTTCACCGGCAGGCATGTTGATTCGGCAGATACACACTCTGATGCTTTCAGCATATCAGTTGCAGGCAGAACATATAACGCCCGCATGGGAGTGGTAGCTACCGGAGCTTCCTTCTCACTCACACGGAAATTCGCCTGATGGACATATTTTCCCCGCACATTTGCCCTTGCGGAAAGATCCTATTTCAGGGAGCTCAGGGCTGAAGGGCCCTGTGACCGGCTGTATATTTATTTTTTAAAGGAAACACTTCCGGGGTATTTCTGGATTTTTCCGGCCGGTTCGGGATATTAAAATGTGGGTATGGGATTGCTTTTGAAAAAGATCGAGCGCAAAAAAATGAGCCTGAAAAAGGATTTTCTGGCTCTCACCGGGCAACATCCTGTGCTGGAACCCGTTTTCCGAAAAGCGGTACAGGCAGCTCCTGTCATGGGACATCCCCTGCCTTATTCAGAGTTTCGTTACCCTCTTTCAGGTAACAGGTACTTACTGGTTGGAGATGCGGCCGGGGTAGTGAATCCGCTTACCGGGGAAGGAGTGGGGAATGCTCTGCATACCGGCCTTCTTGCCGCCGGACATATTGCAGAATGTTCCAGTGCAGGGGATTATCGTGCGGACAGGAACAAACTTTACGACCGGCTGGTAAAAAAAAGAATATCCGGAGGATTGACACTGGGGAAACGAATGCAGAAACTGGCCTCGCATGAAAAAACGGTGAATCTGCTTTTCCATGTCGCTGCATCTTTTCCTTCTCTGAAAAGATGGATGAAAGGAATGATCCGCCGGTTGTAGGCCATAAACTCTAGTTACAGCCATAGATAAACAAACAAAAACATCTGGTTCAGGACTTGTTATTCAGAATCGTGGCAGCCCGGCCACTTTCATCAGGTTTTTATATTCTTTCATCTGAAAACCCCTGCTGTGGGCCAATACAATGACGCCGGGCGATGCTGCAATGCTCCGGGACACTTTCCCGGCCGGGATCCGGGGCCAGGTGGCATTGTTTTTTATCCCTGAAAGTCTTGAGTTTTTCTGTCTCGCGGTCGCGACCGATGGCAGGAAAACCGAAGGGCAGGACAGGGATTTTTTCGAACTCAGCATTCAGGGATTTAGTGCAACTTACTAAATGTTACACTAAATTCCTGAAATCAAGTTTTTTTGAAATCTACGTAGTTGTCTACGTTGATATCTACGTAGTTGCCCGGTGCCTTTTCATTCTTAAGACTTTCTTCCGGTTATTACACAGTATATTTAAAAAGAAAGCGGAAATTCATATCAACAGGCCGGATGCAGGGGCAGAAGAGCCGGAATCTGCTGTCATAGTGGATACGTACTTATATACCTGTGGTTTTACCATACTGTCGTTCCTGCGGGACTTTTTGCCATTATTCCCTATATGAAATGCTTATAGCATTTTTTATGATTGGTTCTTCCACTATACTGTTTGCCCTGACGGGCGGAGCCTTGTCATGCATTTTGCCCTGACAGGCACTGCTTCGTCAGGGGGGGCGTCCTTACGGGAATCATGTTGGTTATCTTTATTATAGTACGCTTCTGAATAACAGGATAAGGAAACAATGGCCTCTGAGGGTTTTATGATAGACAAAAAACCGCAAAAAAAAAGAACTTCCCGAAGGAAAGCTCTTTTTTACATATGAAAGAAAGGTTTATTTTACGTCACGTACCTTTTCCACTACGGCTTCAAAAGCATTCGGGTGGTTCATGGCCAGGTCGGCCAGTACTTTCTTGTTAAGCAGGAGGCCTTTTTTGTGCACTTTGCCCATGAATTCGGAATACGACATTCCGTGGATTCTGGCGCCTGCATTGATTCGCTGGATCCAGAGCGACCGGAACTCGCCTTTTTTCTTCCGGCGGTCGCGGTAAGCATACTGAAGCCCTTTTTCCAGGCTGTTCTTGGCTACAGAAAAAACATTTTTCCTGGCCCCGAAATAACCTTTCGTCTGGTTCAGGATCTTCTTTCTTCTTTTCTTGGCAGCAACGGTATTTACTGATCTTGGCATGGTGATTTGTTTTTTTAATGGTTAGCGGTTTTCAAATGAAAACGCTTGGGAGCTAAGCCATTCTGTTATACATCCCTGTTTATTTCAAACCAAGCAGCAGCTTGATGTTTTTTTCATCAGCCTTGTGCACTGTATCGGAATAGGTCAGGTTCCTTTTCCGTTTGGTTTCCTTTTTGGTGAGGATATGGCTTTTGTAGGCGTGTCTCCTCTTGATTTTTCCTGTTCCGGTAAGGGTGAACCTTTTCTTGGCGCCGGAATTGGTTTTCATCTTGGGCATCTCTTCTCCTTCGTTTTAAAATTCAACAAGTGTTACGTTATACTTTCTTTTTCTGTACCCCTTTCGGAGCGATGAACATGGTCATCCGCTTTCCTTCCAGGCGTGGCAACTGTTCCACTTTACCGTATTCTTCCAGGTCACTGGCAAACCTCAGCAGGAGTATCTCGCCTTTTTCCTTGAACAGGATGGAACGGCCCTTGAAAAACACGAATGCCTTGACCTTGGCTCCGTCCTGCAGGAATTTTTCCGCATGACGCAGCTTGAAATTGTAGTCGTGGTCGTCGGTATTGGGTCCGAACCTGATCTCCTTGATCACGGTTTTGGCCGCTTTGGCCTTGATCTCCTTCTGTCTTTTCTTCTGATGATACAGGAACTTCTGGTAATCGACCACCTTGCATACCGGAGGATCGGCATTCGGACTGATCTCTACCAGATCGAGTTCCAGTTCATCGGCAATCTTCCGGGCTTCTTCGATGGTGTAGACCCCCGGCTCATCGATATTGTCACCCACGAGCCTGACTGAGCGTGCCCGGATCTGTTCATTCACCCTGAAAGAAGGTTCGTTTTTCCTGCCGAACGGTCTGTTTGATCTGTTTAATGCTATGGTTAATACCTCCTTTTTTGGTTAAACATTCACCGTATGTGCGGCGGTTTGTTTTCTGATTTCCTCTTTTACCAGTCGGGCAAACGCTTCCAGACTCATCATTCCCTGGTCGCCTTCGCCCTGCCTGCGAACCGAAACCGTACCGCTTTCTGCCTCTTTTTTACCCACAATAAGAAGGTAGGGGATCTTCATTAACTCATTGTCCCTTATCTTCCTACCAATCTTTTCGTTACGGTCGTCAATCAGAGTGCGAATATCGGAATTATTTAGAAAATACAAAACTTTTTTTGCATAATCATGGTATTTTTCACTGATGGGCAGCACGATGGCCTGGTCGGGTGCCAGCCACAGGGGGAACTTTCCTCCCGTATGTTCAATGAGAATGGAAACGAAACGTTCCAGCGAACCGAAGGGGGCACGGTGGATCATCACCGGCCGGTGGCGCTGGTTATCGGCTCCGATGTATTCCAGGTCGAACCGTTCCGGCAGGTTGTAATCCACCTGAATGGTTCCCAGCTGCCATTTCCTTCCCAGCACATCCCTGACCATAAAGTCGAGCTTGGGACCGTAGAAGGCTGCTTCTCCCCGAACGGTCTTGGTTTGTAGCTTTTTTTCCGCACAGGCTTCGATGATAGCCTGCTCGGCTTTTTCCCAGTTTTCGTCCGATCCGATGTATTTTTCCTTATCGGCCGGGTCGCGCAGACTGATCTGTGCGTCGTAATCCTCAAACCCCAGGGAGTTGAATATGAGAAATACGATGTCGATTACCTTGATAAATTCTTCTTTCAGCTGGTCGGGGCGGCAGAAAATGTGGGCATCGTCCTGGGTGAACCCGCGCACCCGGGTTAGTCCGTGCAGTTCCCCGCTCATTTCATACCGGTACACGGTACCGAATTCGGCCAAACGCACGGGCAGGTCGCGGTATGAATGGGGCTTGCTTTTATATATTTCGCAATGGTGGGGGCAGTTCATGGGCTTGAGCATGAACTCTTCGCCTTCCTGGGGGGTTTTCATAGGCTGGAATGAATCCTTGCCGTACTTTTCGTAGTGCCCCGAGGTGGTGTACAGGTCCTTGTGTCCGATATGGGGGGTTATCACCGGATCGTATCCGTAGATTTCCTGCACTTTCCTGAGGAAATCCACCAGTTTGTCGCGTAACCTGGCGCCGCGCGGCAGCCACAGGGGCAATCCCTGTCCCACTTTCTGGGAGAAGGTGAACAGCTCGAGTTCCTTTCCCAGCTTGCGGTGATCGCGTTCCTTCGCCTTTTCGAGCATTTCCAGATACTCGTCCAGCATTTTCTGCCTGGGGAAAGTGATCCCGTAAATGCGGGTAAGTTGTTTGCGTTTTTCATCTCCCCTCCAGTAGGCACCGGCCACATTCAGCAGCTTGATGGCCTTGATGGGGGAAGTATCGGGCAGGTGGGGTCCACGGCACAGGTCGGTGAAATGTCCCGATCGGTACAGGGTGATGGTGCCGTCTTCCAGCTCGCTGATCAGTTCTACCTTGTATTCGTCGCCTTTCTCGCGGTAGAGTTTCAGGGCATCTTTCTTGCTGATCTCTTCCCGGCGGAATTCCTGCTTTTCCCGGGCCAGTTCCTGCATCTTCTTTTCAATTACGGGAAGGTCGGCTTCGGTAATGACTTTTCCACCGGCAGGATCCACATCATAATAAAACCCGTTTTCAATGGCCGGACCGATCCCGAATTTGGTGCCGGGATACATGATTTCCAGGGCCTCTGCCATCAGGTGTGCCGAGGAATGCCAGAAAGTATGCTTTCCTTCCTCGTCTTCCCACTTATGAAGGCGGATGGTAGCGTCTTTTGTAATGGGACGGGTTAGGTCCCATATCTCCCCGTTCACCGAAATACTCAGCACTTCCTTTGCCAGTGCCGGATGAATGCCGGCAGCAATTTCCTTTCCCGTGATTCCTTCCGGATATTCTTTCGTCTTGCCGTCGGGGAATGTAATCTTTATCATATATAGATATCTTATTGCAGGGTTTGACCGCACAAAGATAATGATTTCTTCGGAAGTCTTTCGCACGGAAGAGGCCGACAGGAAAGACGGAACGCCTTTGCCGGATATCAAACTACCGTTTTTAAATTCGTAAGCTAATATGTTGCATAATATGTGTTTCTGGTAAAAAGTTGACCCCGGGTATCTCGGTCTTACTAATTTTCCGTATATTTTTGTACAGAGACAATTAAAAATTGAAAAAATGGGCTTAACACTGGTAGAAAAGATCCTGGCACGGCATGCCGGCCGTGACACGGTCAAACCCGGCGAAATTATCGATGTATTTATGGATGTGCGTGCCGCACGGGATTTCGGAGGGGCCAATGTGGTGAAGAATATGCGGGAATACGGGCTGACGGTGGCCGATCCTTCACGTACCTTTTTTACATTCGACTGCAATCCCACCGGGTCGGATCAGAAATATGCCGTGAACCAGCAGATCTGCCGCGATTATGCCAGAGAAAACGGCATCAGGGTATACGATATCGACCAGGGTATCGGTACACACATCATGATTCATGAAGGACTGGCCTACAGCGGTTCAACAGCTGTAACCACCGATTCACATGCCAACATTCTGGGGGCCGTGGGGGCATTCGGACAGGGAATGGGCGACCAGGATATTGCGGCAGCCTGGGCCAAAGGAAAAATATGGTTCAAAGTGCCGCCGTCGGTGCGTATTAATCTGCACGGAAAGCGTCCGGCCGGATTGATGGCCAAAGACATTGTGCTGAACCTGCTTGACCGGTTCGGAGCCAACACCCTGCTGGGGTATGCCATTGAAATATACGGGGACGAGGCAGAACGGCTGACACTGGATGAACGTATCACCATCGCTTCCATGGGAACGGAAATGGGAGCCATCATCATCTTGTTTACACCGAATGATGAGATCATGCGTTACAGTGAAGAACGTGCCGGACGCAAACTGGAAAAGGTAGCGGCCGATCCCGATGCCGTGTATGAAAAAACCTTCGACCTGAACCTGGAAGAGTTCATACACCGGATTTCCCGTCCGGGGAAGCCCCATGATACCGTTCCTGTAGAGCAACTTGGCAGGATATGGATCGATTCGGCCTTTGTTGGCAGCTGTACCAACGGCAGGATGGAAGATATGCGTGTGGTGGGGGAGATTCTGAAGGGAAGGAAGGTCGCACCATGGGTGGTGATGAAGATCGTACCCTCTACCAATGAAGTATGGAAAAGATGCCTGGAAGAGGGCTGGCTCAAAATATTCAAAGATGCCGGAGCCCTGGTGTCGAATGCCGGATGTGCTGGTTGTGCGGCCGGGCAGGTGGGGCAGAACGGTCCCGGAGAGGTGACCGTCAGCACCGGCAACCGGAATTTCCCGGGCAAGCAGGGCAAAGGGGAAGTATACCTGGCATCACCGGCTATTGTGGCTGCCTCGGCCGTAGCGGGATACATTACAACACCTGAAGAGATGCCCCGGGAACCGGTAGAACGCCCTGCCCATGTTAAAACCCTGCCTGCTGCCGGGGGAAAGAAAGTCACACCAAAAGAAAAAAAGGGCGGGGAGAAGCCCCTGGTACTGGAGGGAAGAGTATGGCTGATCCCGGAAGACAATATCGATACCGATATGATCTACCATAACCGCTACCTGGCTATTACTGATATCGATGAAATGGGACAGTATACTTTTGACAACCTGAAAGGATACGAAGATTTTGCCCGGAAGGCCAGACCCGGCGATATGGTGGTGACCGGAAAGAATTTTGGGGCGGGTAGCTCACGGCAGCAGGCGGTGGACTGTTTCCTCTCGCTGGGAATTTCCGCTATCCTGGCTCAGTCATTCGGGGCCATTTATGAAAGGAATGCCATCAATGCGGCCCTGCCGATCCTGGTGTATGAAAATCTCGGTGAGCTGGAACTGAAAAACGGGGATGTTATCCGGGTGAATGTGGAGACGGGGGAGGTAACCAGGCCTTCCGATGGAAAATCAGTACGTATCAAGCCCTTTTCAGAAGTACAGCTCGAGATATACCGCAACGGAGGATTGTTTTAAACAAATCATCTGATAAAAACCAACTGCCATGGCCGGAAAAACCTTTGTGGAAAAAATTCTGGAAGCACCTGCCGGTGCCATTGTGTTCAGGAAACCCGATCTGGTCCTGACGCACGACAATACTGCAAGTATTTACAAAACCTTTCAGAAAATGGGAGGGGAGCGGGTAGCTGACCCCGACCGCCTTCTGGTGGTACTCGACCACAATGCCCCGCCCACCAGCGCGGCGCTGGCAACGCAGTACCAGTCGATCCGTGATTTTGTAAAGGAGCAGGGTGTCGGGAAGTTTTATGATGCGGGGAAAGGAATATGCCATCAGATCATGTCGTACCATGCCCGGCCGGGAATGATTGTGGTGGGTAGCGACAGCCACACCTGTACGGCAGGGGCATTCAATGCCCTGGCAGCCGGAATCGACCGTACCGAATCGGCCGGCATCTGGAAAACCGGGGAAACCTGGTTCCGGGTTCCCGGATCGATGAAAGTGACTCTGAAGGGACAGTTGCGTCCCGGAGTATACGCAAAGGATGTCTCGCTCTGGATCATCGGGATGATCGGTTCCGACGGGGCCAGTTACCTTTCTATGGAATTCCACGGCGACGGGGTTTCCACCCTGGGCATATCCGAACGGATGACCCTGGCAAACCTCGCTTCGGAAATGGGAGCCAAGAACGCCGTTTTCCCGGCCGATGAACTGCTGATGGAGTTTCTGGGAGAGGAAAATGCGACCGGGGTATGGGCCGATGCCGATGCCGTATATGAAAAGGAAATTGAGATCGATCTCGGCGATGTGTATCCCCTGGTGGCCGCTCCCCATCATGTGGATCATGTGCTGGCTGTTTCGGAAGTGGAGGGAGTCCCTGTGCAACAGGGACTGATCGGTACCTGTACGAACGGAAGGCTTGACGATCTGCAGATAGCGGCCTCCGTGCTGGAGGGTAAAAAAGTGAAAGAAGGATTCCAGTTGCTGGTCATCCCGGCTTCACAGCAGATCTACCTGCAGGCCATGGAAGACGGCACCCTGCCTGCCCTGATCCGGGCCGGGGCCAATATCCTGAGCCCTTCGTGCGGTCCCTGCCTGGGAACCGGCCAGGGCATTCCTGCCAATGGCACCACGGTCATATCCACAGCAAACCGGAATTTCAAAGGAAGGATGGGGAATCCGAATGCCTCCATTTATCTGGCCTCTCCGGCCACGGTGGCCATGTCGGCCGTTTCGGGTGTGATCAGCGATCCCCGCGGGAAAAGGCATTCCGACCGCTTCCCGTATAAAAAGCAGCAGAGCGCTACCGTGGAGATCGGTGCGGACGATAACCGGCGGATCGATGGGGTATGGAATTACACCGATGTGGATAATCTGAACACCGACCAGATGTTTGCCGGGAATCTGACCTACAACATTCTCAGCTCGGACGGCAAGGCTATTCTTCCCCACCTTTTTGCAGGGTTCGATCCCTCATTTGCCGTTAGGGTAAAGCCGGGCGATGTGATCTTGGCGGGCGACAATTTCGGATGCGGCAGTTCGCGCGAGCATCCGGCAGTAGGCCTGGCAACGGCAGGGATAAAGGCCGTGATAGTAAAATCGGTGAACCGCATTTTTTACCGTTCGGCCATCAACCAGGGATTGTTGCTGGTGGTGCTGCCGGAGGTGGTGGAAGCCTACCGGCCGGGGGATACGCTGGATATCGACTTTTCAGAGGGGATCGTCAAACTGAACGACCGGACTTTCCGCTTCGATCCCCTGCCCGAGAAGCTCATGAAGATCATTGAGAAAAAGGGGCTGGTGAATTATTTGAAGGGGTGAACAGAAAGACGCAGGACCTGCTATATTGTATTGATATAAGTGAATAAAGAGTATTTCCTGTCGTGAGAACAGGCTGATTGAAAATCTGTTTGGTTAAACTGCTCAGGTTTTTCAGATGAATTATCCTGTGCTATTCCTTTCAAATATTAGGTTGTTCTGAAATAAATCTCTTTGTTATGAAATTATTACATGGAAAGTCTGTGAATCGGTCTGGTTCATGGACGAATGGTCTGATTATGACCTTTGCCCTGTTCATCACCGCTTGTTCAGGAAACGATAAAGGAAATGTAAGGTATGACGAGCAGGTTCTGTACGTGGGAGATGATATTGCCATTGCCGAAACCGTATACGGAAAGGTACAGGGATTCCTGCTGCGTGGCATATACCAGTTCAGGGGGATACCCTACGGAGCCCCCACGGGCGGGGGAAACCGCTTCATGCCACCGCAGAAGCCGGAACCGTGGGACAAGGTGTTTCCTGCCGTGTGGTGGGGGAATTCCGCGCCGCAAGACATGGAAAACCGGTATGCCGATTCCTGGGCATCGTTTGTAGATCACTGGAATTACGACGATGTAAGCGAAGACTGCCTCCGCCTGAACGTGTGGACCCCCGGTATTTCCGACGGCAAAAAGCGGCCGGTTCTGGTATGGTTGCACGGAGGCGGGTACACCAACGGGAATGGGATCGAGCAGGACGGCTATAACGGTGAAAACCTGAGCCGGAAAGGCGATATCGTGTTTGTTTCCATCAATCACCGCCTGGGTCCCATCGGCTTTACCGATCTGTCGGGTGTGGGTGGAAAGAAATATGCGCATTCGGGTAATGTCGGAGCGCTCGATATGGTGGCTGCCCTGGAGTGGGTGCATGAGAATATTGAAAATTTCGGAGGCGATCCCGGTAATGTGACCATTATGGGTCAGTCGGGTGGGGGCGCCAAGGTATGCGTCCTTACAGCCATGCCGAAAGCCAGAGGATTGTTCCATAAGGCCGTTTCCCTGAGCGGTTCCACCACGCAGGCTATTGACCAGGAATACAGCCGCAAGCTTGGAGCTTATGTGCTGGAAGAAGCCGGGCTGGAACCGGAGGATATTGACAGGTTACAGGAAATCCCCTGGAAAGAGTACCTCGATATTGCCAATAGAGCTGCCGCCCGCCTGGCTCGCGAAACCGACGGAAGCGGCGTGATGCGCGGAGGCTTCGGTCCGGTTGCCGACGAAGTGAATCTGCCGAAAGGGACTTTCTACAGCGAACCCGGCGGACTTTCTTCCGATGTACCCATGCTGCTTTCCACCACCTTCCACGAGTGGTCGATGAGCCGGAACAATCCCGAACTGGAAGAAATTACTGCCGAAGAAGCAAAGAAAATGCTGGCCGAACGTGCCGGATTCAGGCGGGGACTGGGGGAAAATGCCGGTAAGGTATACGAAGCCTATGCTGAAGCATTTCCAGACGCCAGCCCCATTGAACTGGTGACCATGATTGCAAGCAACCGCAAGGGTGTGATCGGCACAGCCAATGCCAAGGCACAGCAGGAGGCCCCGGTGTACCTGGCCTGGTTCGGTTGGGAGCCGCCGCTGTTTAAAGGCCGCATGAGAGCTTTCCATTGCCTGGATATCTGTTTCTGGTTCTATAATACCGATGTGATGCTGACCCATACGGGTGGGGGGAAACGTCCCCGGGAACTTTCGGAAAAGATGTCCGATGCATTGCTCCAATTTATGCGTACCGGCGATCCCAATACGCCTTCGCTTCCGGCATGGCCGGAATATACAGCAGAAAACGGTGAGACCATGATCATGAACGATGTGTGCGAGGTGAAGAACGATCCCGACCGCCAGGCACGTAACCTGATCCCCGATGAATGAAAACGGCTCCGGTCCGGATGACCGGAAAACGGGTTCTTCCTTTTACAGGGGCGTGAAGGGCAATGTTCGTACTCCCGAAATTACCAGGATATGTTCTGTTGTGTCTCAGGAACCATTTCGATATGTCCTGTGTTCTTTAAAAAATCCATCAGGGCGTGAACGATTTCCGGTCCGTGTGTTTTTTTATTTGTTTCCAGGTCGAGATAGCGACTTCCGGATAGGATATAAGCGATATGCATGCTGTGATCATAACTGTGGAATTTGTCTTTTGAGGCGCCGATCACCAGGGTAGGTGGCAGCTCATTTCGGTTAGCCGGACTGAACCTGTATGAAGCAATGGAACGCACCGCGGCTGCCAGTCTGGCCGGATCGGCTGAATCGAGTATTCGGCAGTTCATGTTATACAGTTCACTGTCGTTTTTCATGTCGATGCGGAATTTCCGCAGGTACCATTTCAGGAAGGGTTTCACGGGCAGGTAGATTAGGCGGGCAAAACGCGCGAGGAAAAGCAGCCAGCCCGGAAACGGAAAGGAAGCATTCGGCTCGGCCAGGATGGCGGCGGCCGGTGATGCAGGTATACGATCGATGGATTCCAGAATGGCAGTGGCACCCAGGGAATAACCCATCAGGATGTATTCGCCTGCCTTGAAATTCAGCTGCCTGATGCTTTCACACACGTCGGTGACGAGATCGTTTACTGAGAAACCGGCTTTTCCCGTGATGATGCTGGTGCTTTTTTCCCTGGTTTCAAGGTAATACACCGGAAAGAACCGGGTCATTTCCTGTAATGTCTCCCTGAAATTATCCATAACCGAAGCCAGTCCGGGAACGAACAGAACGGGAGGGAATGCTGTTTCCCCGGAAGGGGTAAAATGTACCAGTCGCAGAAGAATATTCTGTTGAACAGGAATATAACCCATTTTCACCTCTGTTCCCGGATAATGGTATCGATACAGATCGTGCCGGGAAGAGAGGACCAGTGAAGGGAGATTCTCAAGCTCATTAAACATCATGTATACCGGTATTGTTTCATGAGAGTGACAAAATAATGAATTGTGTGAGATGAGCAAAATGTATTAATTTTATACTGACATGAATTAAAAGAATCTGAAACGATGAAAAAACGGTATCTTATTATGATCACTTTTTTGACTCTGGGAACGGTATTCAATGCCTGTTCATCGGGAACCGACCAGTCAGGAGAGAAGCCGGTTCCGAATATTGCCGTATTGCTCACCGAAGGGTTTCACGATGCCGAAGCGTACATGCCCATGGGATACCTGGTGAACAAAGGCTATGACGTCACCGTGATCGGCCCGGGAAAGGGCATGGTAAAGGCCTATAACAGCGACTTTACCATTGTAGTGGAAAGGGGTATGGATGAAGTATCGACGGATGATTTTGCCGTGCTGGTTATTCCCGGGGGGCATGCTCCGGCTTCATTACGCGAAGATCCGGCGGTGGTGGCTTTTGTCAGAGCATTTTTCGAAACGGGCAAGCCCGTGGCAGCCATCTGCCATGGTCCACAGATCCTGATCAGCGCCGGGGTGATGGAGGGCATGACCTCTTCGGGTTATTCCGGCATACGTGAAGAACTGGAATCTGCCGGTGCCACTTACATTGACCAGGCGCTGGTGACCGATAAGAACCTGATCACATCCCGTGCACCTTCCGACCTGGCCGTATTCAGCCGTGCGATAGGGGAGTTGCTGGAGGATTGGAGGTGAAATTTTTGTTCAGATACAAATTCTGAAGTAAACAGAGGGATAGGTTTTGAATATTTTTAATGGTTCAGGTTGTCCGTTCATATTGTGGTTTCTGATGTGGTGCAAAATATTGCTTAATCTACATGTTTTATGATCATAGACATCATTGAGTTATTGTTATAGTTTTAACTTTGTGTTTTTCTGTTCATCTGGAATATGAAAAGAATGTATAGATAAAGCGGAGTATAAAAATAATATAGATACATACATTACTTTGATTCTGAAGAAGCGCGGGAAAGTATTATTATTTTAAAGCATATTTATGAACAGGAGAGGGGTAAATAATATACGCGAACTGGCTGAAATACTTGGGTTGTCGCCAACTACCGTTTCAAGGGTGCTTAATGGTAAAGCTGAGCGTTACCGTATAAGTGCTTCGACTAAGGAACGTGTTTTGGAAGCGGCAAAGGAGTTCAAGTATCTGCCCAATAAATTAGCCAGAGGCCTCAAAATGGAAAAAACAGAGACTTTAGGTTTGGTTATCCCCGATATTGCCAATCCATTTTTTGCAGATATTGCCCAAAGCATCGAGCGGGAAGCGCGTTCCAAAGGATATTCATTAATATTATGCGACAGCGGAGAGAATCATATTGTGGAGAAAGAATTGATTAATTTGTTGCTTAGCCACAAAGTCGATGGGATTATTATTGCTCCTGTTGGGACGGATTATAAACATATTATACATACTTTCCATTCAGGAATACCGATGGTAGTTATTGACCGATGCTTCCCCGAAATTGGATTACCTTTTATTACATCTGATAATTATCAGGGGGGGTATGACGCAGTGAATTATATGATTTCGATGGGGCACCGCAAAATCGCCTGTATTCAGGGTATTCCCAAAAGTCAACCCACTATTGACAGAGTTCGTGGATACAGAGATGCACTCACAAAAAACAATTTACTGGTTGACGAAAGCCTTATACTTGGGGATGATTACAGTACTGAGAATGGTTACAGGCAAACACGCATATTGTTCAGTATGGATAATCCCCCAACCGCCATATTTGCTTTAAGCAATCTAATCAGTTTAGGTGTGATAAGGGCTGTTGGTGAAATGGGTATGACAATACCCGGTGATATATCATTGATATCGTTCGATGAGCAACCATATTCTGCATACCTGGGCACTCCAATGACTACGATAAGCCAGAAAAAGAGCGAAATGGGTCAGCTGGCGGTAGATGTGTTGTTGAAATATATTTCCAGTCAGGAATATCGTAAAAAGGTGATAAATATGACGTTGAGAACCAGTCTGGTAGTTAGAAGTTCAGTAAAAAAGATTGGTTGAAATGATGAAATAAGGAATTTTTTTATTTACTTGCACAAACGTTAGAGCAATTCAATAATTCATTTTAAAAAAGCATGCCATGTTCATTGTGAATTCTTATCCATGGGCCGTGGTTCTTTGCATCGTCACCATGTTATGCTGGGGATCATGGGCAAATACCCAGAAGCTCGCTTCAAAATCATGGGCTTTCCAGTTATATTACTGGGATTATGTATTGGGTGTACTTCTGCTGTCACTAATATTCGCTTTTACACTGGGTAGTATTGGGAACGAAGGCAGAAGCTTCATTTCTGATCTGAAGCAAGCTGATGCTTCTACTTTCGGACTTGCAATTTTAGGAGGGGTAATTTTTAACCTTTCCAATATTTTATTGGTTGTTGCTATTGATATTGCTGGTATGGCAGTTGCCTTTCCAATTGGTGTAGGACTTGCTCTGGTTATCGGGGTAATTACCAATTATATAGGAGAACCGATTGGAGACCCGGTGCTTTTGTTTTTGGGTGTTGCTCTGGTGACAATAGCTATTATTATGGATGCATTAGCATATCGTAAAAAGCCTGATACCGGTGAGAGAACTTCTGCCAAAGGTATTGTAATTTCAGTGGCTGCAGGTGTATTGATGGGATTCTTTTATCGTTTTGTGGCCGCGTCGATGAGTACTGATTTTGTCGTTCCTGTCGCCGGAAAGTTTACACCCTATACAGCATCGGTGATTTTTGCCATTGGATTGGTGCTTTCCAATTTTATATGGAACTCCTATTTTATGTATCGGCCGGTTACCGGCCCGAAAGTTTCTTACAGGCAGTATTTTTCTGAAGGCAATTTCAGGCTGCATTTTATTGGTATCTTGGGTGGAGTGATCTGGAGTATTGGGATGACCCTCAATATCATTGCATCCGGTCAGGCTGGTTTTGCAATTTCTTATGGTCTCGGACAAGGGGCAACTCTAATTGCTGCGCTGTGGGGAGTTTTTATTTGGAAGGAATTTAAAGGAGTGAAAGGAGTTAATCTGCTGATAGTTTTGATGTTTCTGTTTTATGTTACTGGCCTTGGCGTAATTATTCTGTCCAGGTTGTATTAAATTATTTAACATTTTGTTTGTAATGAAACCTAAAATTGTTGTTATCGGTAGTTCTAATACCGACATGATAATAAATGTACCCCATCTGCCTTCACCGGGAGAGACCGTCCTGGGAGATGAAATTTCTATTGTTCAGGGAGGAAAGGGAGCCAACCAGGCGGTGGCAGCTGCCCGTGCCGGAGGGGATGTCGTATTTATTTCCTGCCTGGGGACCGATGCATTTGGAAACCGATCACTTGAGATGCTTTCACAGGAGGGCATTGACACATCAAATGTGAAATTGGTAAGTAAAATAGCTTCCGGAGTTGCACTTATCAATGTTTCGCGGGATGGGGAAAACAGTATTTCTGTTGCTCCCGGTGCTAACAGTCATTTATTACCGGAAGATATTACACGGCTTGCAGGGGTCATTGAAAAGGCGGATATGGTTTTGCTGCAGTTAGAAATTCCCATGGATACAGTCTGTAAGGCCATTGAAGTGGCGGTTGCTCAATGTGTGCCGGTTATTTTAAATCCGGCGCCCGCTGCAGCTATTGATATTGAATTGATTAAAGGTGTAGAAGTGATTACCCCGAATTTAAATGAAGCTGCGGTGATTAGCGGATTGGTTGATTACAGGAATAATTATGTAAAAATGGCCAATGCTTTAAAAAACATGGGTTTTAAGCGTGTGGTGATAACCCTTGGGGAGGAAGGTGCATATTATCTTATGGACGGGGAAGAAGGTAAGATTTCCGGAAGAAAAATAAATGCTGTGGATGCTACAGCGGCCGGAGACACATTTAACGGATACCTTGCTGTTGCGCTTGCAAAAGGTAGTTGCATGAAGCATGCTATCGAGTTGGCCAACAAGGCAGCCTCGATATCGGTTACCCGTCCCGGAGCACAGCCTTCGATTCCCTACATTAAGGAAATTGAATCACTCGAGGAGGGGAAACTCAAATAATACGAACATACAAACCGGATCAGATTCGGCACGTAATAAATAAAATGATTTCGTCGATGAAAAAAGGAAGGATAATATTTAGAAAAAAATGCTTTTCTATTGACTTCAATAATATTTTTTCATATTTTGCACAAACGTTTGTGCCTATTTATATGAATAATATGTCACTTGTTATTCACTATTACAAAGAGCACGCCGACAATTTCTTGTTTTCAAGAATCTTGTCAAGGCTGTTAATAGAAAAGGTTTAGTTTAAATATTTTAAAGATTCATTTTCATTGAAAATATAGTAAACCATAACAATCTGCATTTGCCAAAACCTTAAATCTAATCAAACAAAAACTCAGATTATGGAAAACAACAATTCTAAAGGGAATTACCATCAGGCTAAAAAAATCTTTTTTTGGTCCTGCATATGGAAAGCTTATTTTATCCTGATGGTAATTTTTTCTGTCTCTTTCCATGGAAATGCAAAGGAAAGCGAAATGAGCTCGTTTATAGCGGAGCTAGCGACAGTCAATTCGCTTCAAGCGGAACATGACATGATCTCTAATATTCAGCAGGAAAGAAAAGTAACCGGAAGGGTGTTTGATGCCGATAATAAACCCATTCCGGGGGTTACTGTTATCGTGGAAGGAACCACTCAGGGAACCATTACGGATACAGAAGGATATTATCGTCTCACCATTCCCGAAAGTGCCGAGGCCCTGCTGTTTTCGTTCGTTGGAATGAAAACATTAAGGGAAGTTATAGCAGGGCGAACAGTTATTGATGTGGTGATGGAAGCCCAGGTTGTCGGGTTGGAGGAAGTGGTGGTGGTAGGATATGGGGAACAGAGAAAGGTGAACCTGACCGGAGCTGTATCAACAGTTCAATCACAGGAACTGGTAAAAGTACCCTCTTCAAATGTGTCTGAAGTATTAATTGGGAAAGCTACTGGTTTGCTGACAAAGCAAGGCCAGGGAGCCCCGGGAAATGACTTTACAACATTAAGTATCCGCGGTTATGACGATCCTCTTGTATTGGTGGACGGCATAGAAATGTCATGGACGCGACTTGATCCGAATGAGATTGAATCAATTAGCATTCTGAAAGATGCGGCTGCCGCAGTATATGGTGCAAGGGCAGGTAACGGAGT
>Ga0190334_1000594_pt1 | contig 17438 bp, 19 predicted proteins | sample 48720478_MG_FD_161270 | JGI IMG/M metagenome (GOLD analysis project Ga0190334, IMG submission 161270) | Hydrothermal vent sediment bacterial communities from Southern Trench, Guaymas Basin, Mexico - 4872-04-7-8_MG | ecosystem: Environmental > Aquatic > Marine > Hydrothermal vents > Sediment ...
TCCTTTTTGAAGGCAGTGTATGATGCTGGTGCCAAAGACATAGCAATTGATGGGGATCCAAAAAAAGGTTTCATATTTCCTTCTTATGTTGAAGATATAATGGGTCCAATATGTTTTGATTACGGATATGGACCTTTTAGATGGGTATGTTTGAGTTTAAAACATTCAGACCTAATTAAGACCGATGAAGCGGCGCTTTCTTGCATTAATCCTAATCGAAGGCCTCAAGATAGGGATAATTGGTACTGGATTAAGAATGCAGAGAAAAATAATCTCGTAGTTGGTTCTCAAGCTCGAATATTATACGCTGATATGGAAACACGTGTTAAAATTGCTCTCAAGTTCAATGAACTGGTGAGAAAAGGAGAAATAGGGCCAGTAATGTTAGGAAGAGACCACCATGATACTGGCGGCACGGATTCTCCATTTAGAGAAACTTCTAATATAAGAGACGGTAGTAATATCATGTCAGAAATGGCGCACCAATGTTGGGCCGGAAACATAGCAAGGGGCATGACAATGTGCGTCCTTTCAAATGGTGGAGGCGTTGGAACGGGAAAAGCCATAAATGGAGGCTTTGGCTTAGTGTTGGATGGTTCTGAACGAGTCAACAACATAATAAAGTCTGCTATTGAATGGGACGTAAATTGTGGCGTTTCAAGAAGAGCTTGGGCTAGAAATGAAAATGCATTAAGAGTTGCACTTGAATGGAATGAGAACAATAAGGAAAAGGGCCAAATAACGTTACCATTTTTAGCAGATGATGAATTAATCGATTCAGTCATCGATGAATATTTCAAATCCAAATAAAATTTTAAAACTTAATAATCGAGGATTAGGATGAGTGATATTTTCAAGTATGGGCAAGATAAGTTAACGATAGAGCTTTCCTTGAAATTAGCCGAAGACCAAATAGAAGGCATTATTACTGAAGATACAAGAAATAAGATAATTAAAAATTTCCAAACAGTTCAAGAAATTTTAAATGGAGATAAACTTGTATATAGCATAAATACGGGTTTTGGGTCATTATGTACGACAAAAATATCTAGAAAAGATGCCAGCAAGTTACAAGTGAACCTCTTGAAGAGCCATAGCGCTGGTATGGGGAATGTAATTGATTGGAAAATTGCCAAGCTGATGATGATTCTCAAAATTCATGCTTTATGCAAGGGCTTTTCTGGAGTTTCAATCGAAACAATTGAAAGATTGATGTGGCATGTCAAGCAAAATATTATTCCTAAAGTTCCAGAACAAGGTTCAGTTGGCGCTTCGGGAGATCTAGCACCACTTGCGCATTTATTTTCGCCTTTAATAGGATTAGGCTATTTAACAGAAGATGGAAAGAACTATGTTCCTTCTTTAGATATTTTAAAAAAACATGGATTAAAACCGCTTGAATTGCATGCTAAAGAAGGATTGGCATTGATTAACGGCACGCAATTTATTTTAGCTAATGCCATTAATTTTTATGAGAGATTTCTTAACTGTTTAGAACACGCAGATTTAATTGGAGCAATGTCCCTTGAAGGTTATTTAGGTTCACCTCAACCCTTTAATGAAAGAATCATTGAATTAAGGCCATTTAATGGGGCTAAAATTGTTGCTAAAAATTTTAGGCGTTATTTAAAAGATTCTGAATTTGTTAAATCGCATGTAAATTGCGGGCGAGTTCAAGATCCATATTCCATTCGTTGCATTCCTCAAGTGCATGGAGCTTCTCGTAATGCACTAAGACATTTAAAAGAAGTCTTAGAACTGGAACTTAATTCAGTAACAGATAATCCAATTATTTTTAATGATAAAGTTGCCATTAGTGGTGGAAATTTTCACGGACAGCCCTTAGCCTTGCCCTTGGATTATGCAAGCCTAGCTGCTGCTGAATTGGGAAACATTTCTGATAGGCGGATTTATTTACTATTAGAGGGTAAATGGGGATTACCTACTTATCTGATAAAAGAAACGGGCTTAAATTCAGGGTTTATGATAGCCCAATACTGTTCCGCAGCCTTAGTTAGCGAGAATAAATCAGCTTGTTTTCCAGCAAGCGCAGATAGCATTCCAACATCATTAGGACAAGAAGATCATGTCAGTATGGGGGCAATAAGCGCAAGGAAAGCATTAAAGATCGTTGAAAACCTTGAAAAAATCCTTGCGATTGAAATGTTATGTGCGGCTCAAGCAATGGATTTTAGAAGGCCTTTAAAATCCAGCTATATTTTAGAAGCCGTTCATGCCCACATTCGTGAAAAAATTCCTCACGTGTCTGAAGATACGGTACTTTCTGAACTAATGGAGAAAAGCTTAGAGATTTTAAGATCAAAAGAATTATTAAAAATTATAAAAAAGTTGGTTTAGGAAAATGCCCGAAAGCATGCCAGATTTGGTAATTCTTAACGCAAACGAATTGGTAACTTTAAATTCCAAAAGTGGAATTCCTCGAAAAGGTAAGCTTGCTTCTAAGCTTGATGAGATTAAGGATGGAGCAGTTGCCATCAAAAAGGATGAAATCATGTTCGTAGGTACAACTCCAGAATTAAAGAGAACATTTAACATCAAGGACATACCAAGAGTAATTAATGCTGAAGGCAAGCTGGTGACTCCAGGTTTGGTCGATCCTCACACGCATGTGATCTTTGACGGCTCAAGAGAAGATGAATTAGAGATGAAACTTAAAGGAATGACTTACATGGAAATCTTAAAAGCAGGAGGTGGTATTCTAAAGACAGTGAGAGCCACGAGAAAAGCACCCCTCGAAAAGTTAGTGTCTAACGGTATGATAATTTTAGATTCAATGTTGAGCAATGGCACTACTACTGTAGAAATAAAATCTGGCTATGGATTAACTGTAAATGATGAGATTAAAATGTTAAGAGCTACTAATAAATTAAATGATCTTCATCCAATTGATATTATTCCAACCTTTTTGGGTGCTCATGCGATACCCCCAGAATATGAACAAAATGCAGACAAATATGTGGATTTGATAATAAATGAAATGATTCCTTTAATAGCTAAGGAAAAATTAGCGGAATTTTCAGATGTATTTTGTGAGAAGGGAATTTTTTCAATTGATCAAACTAAAAGAATTTTATTAGCTTCAAGAAAACATGGAATGAAAATTCAAATTCATGTGGATGAAATTGTTGATACTGGAGGTGCACGATTGGCAGCAGAACTTGATGCTATACAAGCTGGGCATCTATTAAAATCTAATGTAGATGGATTAAAAGAAATGGCAAAAAATGGGGTCATTGCCACGCTCTTGCCTGGAACGCCATTTTGCCTAATGTTGAAAGAATATGCTCCCGCAAGAAAAATGGTCGAATTAGAAGTACCGATAGCGCTTGCTACTGATTTAAATCCTAATTGCTGGATCGAGTCCATGCAATTAATCATGGTATTAGCTTGTTATAACATGAAATTAACACCAGCAGAAGCTTTAGTAGCCTCGACTATTAATGCAGCTTGTGCCATTCAAAAGCAAGATGAAATTGGAAGCTTAGAAGTAGGTAAAAAAGCAGATCTCGTGATCTTTAATGTTCCAAATCATAATTTCTTGACTTATAAATTTGGGACAAATTTAGTAAATATAGTTATAAAAAATGGTGAAGAAGTGGTCAATTTTAAAGAAAAACCTTTTTTAAAAAATTGATTATTTGAGAATCACTCCATGTTGTTTTTTAAATCTAAAAATCTTCAACGGATTGAATTTTATTGGCTAACATTAAAGAACAATTTAAATTTAGTCTTTTTCTTTAATTTTCTTTTTTAAAAAAAGAATGCCATTCTTGCACATTTTTTTAAAAATTTTCAAAAATCTATTCAATTAAGATGAAATCAATTAATATTACGATTTTTGCTCCAGATCCAGAAAAAAAATTGATAAATGGTCTCACTTATTCAGTACAAGTTGAAGATACTGCTTCAATAATAGATGTACTTAGCGCTTTAGATAAAGAAATGATAAATAACCCTGAAAAATCAATTTTTCCAATATACAAGTCGACCATTTATTCTTTTCTTCAGTTAATTTGGGATGTTGAAAGGAATAAAATTTATGAAGATTGTGGAATTGATGCTTATGGTCCAAACAAGGAGTTCATGCCATTAAGTTCTGATGTCAACTTTAACTTATATCCCGACAGTAATATCGTTATAAGCGTCCATGCTGATTGATGAGCTGATAACATGAAAGAAAGATTGGATTTTGGAACTTTTAAGAAAATCATAATGAAAAAATATGGAAGAAGTCATCAAAAATTCGAACATTATTTTGCATTAAAACGAAAATAATCTAATAATGAAATGAGATCTTTCAAGAAATGATAGTGAAAGATTGATCATGGGCACGCTACCCATATATCTTTAAATTATGACAATAAATGAATCCTATCATTTTAAGGTTGAATTTCTGAAAAATTTCTTAATTTTCCCTTTTAAAAATAAAGATTTTAAGTCTTCTAATCTATTTTTAAATTTTTTAATACTAAGTTATAAACAAATAGATATAATAAAATTATTACTCATTTTTATTACATTTTGTATAAAGAAAACTTAAATAAGATTACATATTTAAAATAAACATATAATTATAGATGAGCATGTTTCTGAGAAATGTAAAAACGAAAAAGATAGAGTTATTTATTTTTAATTAAATTAAGTTATTAAAATAATAATGAGTAATAAGAAATTATTAATTCAGAAATTTGAAATAAAAGAAGTATTACCATGTATAACAACTCCAGGATATATTCGTTTTATAGCATTAGCAGATAATCGTTTAGATGATGTCATTCCTATTATTTTTATTCAAACTCCTCCTGGTAAAGCGAATTATATAATTAATGAAAATACGATTACATTACGCATGTTAGATAGAAATGTTACTCTTTACCCCTCGGGAAAAGTAAGTGTTACTAATACTCCTGATATTAATGAAGCTAATAAATTTTTAGAAATTTTAAAAGATTTAATAAATAAGGCATATGAATATTATTTAAAGCATGGAAAACCTAGTAAAAAGGAGATAGAAAATATAAAAAAGAAATCTTGGACAGATCTTTATAAATTTTTACCTAAACTTAATTGTGGGAAGTGTGGTTTTCCAATATGCTCTTCATTTGCAGTGAGTGTTTTTCAAGGTGATAGTAAGCTGTCAGAATGCACACCATTATTAGATCCTAAATTTGCAACTAACCTTGAAAAACTTGTTAATCATTTTGGACGAATGTTTTTAGCATCTTTAGGTTTAGATTTAATTTCAGAAAAAAATAATATAAAGAAATGATTCTTTTTAAAAAACCATCTCTTTAATAATAAAAATAGTTTTTATTTTTTAATTAAAAAAATGGAAATTGAAATTGACAATAGTTAAAAATAATAAAATAGTAATTAATGCAAATAATTTAACTAAATCTTTTGGCGAAATAATAGCTGTAAATAACATCTCATTTGAAATACATGAAGGAGAAATCGTGGGAATTTTAGGACCTAATGGTGCCGGAAAGACTACTACATTAAGACTGTTAACGGGCGTTTTTAAATTAGAGGGTAATGCTAAAGTTGAAATATATGGTTTAGATTTAAGCAAAAACTTGACTAAATGTAAATCCAAGTTTGGAATAGTTCCAGAAGTTAGCAATGCTTATTCAGATTATACCGTGGAACAAAATTTAATATTTTCAGGTCGAATATATGGTCTATCAAAAGAGGTAATTCAGGCCCGTTCAGAAGAACTTTTAAAGAGATTTGAATTAACTGGAAAAAGAAAGTCAAAAACTAAAACACTTTCTAAAGGATTAAAACAACGCTTAAATTTATGTTTGGCATTGCTTCATGATCCACCAATTCTCATTTTAGATGAGCCAACTAGCGGTTTAGATCCATTTTCAGTAAAAATTTTGCGTGATCAAATCCTTAAACTGAAAAGAGAAAATAAAACGATCCTTATGTCAACACATGATATGATCGAAGCCCAAACTATATGTGATCGCATTCTAATCATGAATCGAGGAAAAATCATTGCTGATGAACATCCAGATACCCTTCGGAAAGATTTTAACCCTTCATTAACAATATCATTCAAGATTGAAGGTGAAATTTCAAAGGATTTAATGAATGAAATGCAAAATTATTTCACAAATATTAAAATACAAGAAGATGATTCTTTCAAGATTACAACTCAAGATGTTTTAGAAGATCTTCATAGGTTATATAATTTTGTTCGCCAGAGAAATTTAGAAGTGCTTGATATGAAACTAAAAGAAACATCTTTAGAAGAAGTGTTTATCAACTTAGTAAAATCAGATTTAAATGGAGAGGTGACTAAAAAATGAATAAGATAAGTCTTGTAAAGATATGGGCATTGTCAAAAAAGAACATACAATTATATATAAAAAAGGGGCCCGTCCTAATTTTTGGATTGATGTTTCCTTTTTTCATGGTTCTTTCATGGGTGTTAGGAAGAGAAATATCTCCTTATCAAGTATTTGTAGGCATTATTTCAATGACCGCATTTTTCACGTCAACTGCGATTAGCCCAGTAGTCTTACCCATTGAAACAAGAGAAAAATCATTGGAAAGGCTTTTATCTGCACCTATATCCATTCAAAATATCCTTTTAGGGATAATAATTGCATCGACATTATATTCCTTAATCATCACATCCATCATAACCCTTTCATTCACCATAATTTTTTGGATACCTTTCAGTTCAATTTGGGCAATTATTTTATTGTATTTTGGTATATTTTTAATGGCTATTCTTGGCTCACTTCTAGGAGTCTTGGTTGCGGCGAAACCAGCAGATATGACTTCCGAAATCATGCTTTTAATAAACTTAATTAAATTTCCATTAGTTTTTATTAGTGGAATTTTCATTCCATTAGGTAATTTACCATTTTTCGCAATACTATTATCTTTTATTTCACCTATAACATTTCTTACAGATTTATCACGCTATTGTGTATATGGGACTAGTTATTTTCCCTTTCTCATTGACATTTTAATCTTAATGGGATGGATTTTTATCCTTTTTCTACTAAATCTATTTTTCCATAAAAAAACAATGCCAAAAAGGCTTAGTACGAGTTAATGATGATGAATTTCAATATTTTATTAACTAAAAAAATTTAATAATTATTTTAATAATGAAAAAAATTTATTGAAAATATAATTTTAAAGAAATATTTCAATTTTTTATCATAAAAATGTCATTATTAATCCTAAACCTCATTGAATAAATAAAATTTTTTCATATTATTATAAAAATAAGGTCATCATTCAAATCGAATAAATTCCTTTTAAATCGAATTATTTAAATCCAAAATTATAATTTATTATAATAATGAATTCATAAATAAATCGTGGTGGTGATTTAAATTTAAGAGAGTAAAGATTAAGATTTCTATCCCAGTTAGTGGATTAGAAAAAGGCAAGGAATTTGACTTGGAATTAAATGATAATGCGACCATCATTGAAGCATTGGCTACAATTGATAAGATTGATATGGAAAATCCTAAACAGTCTATTTTTCCGATTTATGAGGGATACATTCATAATTACTTGCAATTATTTTGGAATCCCGAAGATAATACTATATATGATGATGTCGGGTTGTTTGCATATGGTCCTGACGAGAATGGCAACTTAAGACGTTTCATGCCCATTAGAGATGATATTAATTTTATTCTCTATCCTGATAGTGTCATTGATCTCCAAGTAGATTCTGGTTGTTGATGAGAACGAGTAAGAAATAGACTCGATATCGGAAAATTTAAAACAATAATTCGAAAGAAGTATGGAAAAAACAATGAGATGTTTGCTCATTACTTTAAAGAATAAATATTTGAATGAAGCCTCTTAAAAAATGTTAGTAAGAGGTTGACAATAGGATTTTGCGTCCTATTTGTTAATATTTTTCTTGTATTAAGAAAAATAAGAAAGTTAAATTATTTTTTTATCTTTAATGGACCATTATAGTATTTAGAACCTGGGCATCCATAACAAGAATCACTAATGAAAGCTTTACAATCTTTACAACACAAACCACAAGGAGTTTTTTCAGATGATTGTGTAAAATGTTTAAAATTTATAGGGAAATATAAATCATTGGTTGTTTCGCTAAAGATGAAAATATTTGATTTTTTAATTCCTTTTAAATTATAAATCATGCAAGAATTTAAAATGGTCTCAAAAGTTTTTAAATTTTCAGCAAAAAAAATTACCACAAAATTATATTGACCAATGATTCTAAAATAATTGATTACTCTTGGGCACGTTTCATAAGTTTTTTCAAGAGTTTCTAAACTTTGAGAATCAATCTCGAGTAAGATTAATCCTAATTTTAAATCTAGCTTGGAAAAGTTTAATAAAAATGTAGGTTTGATTATTTGATTTTTAACTAAATTCTCAAAACGATTTTTAATGGATACATGAGATAAATTAACTTTTCGCCCAACTTTAGAATAGTTTAATTTACCATCTTCAATTAAAGAACTTAAAATTGTTAGATTGATCTTATCTAATTTTAGTTTTTTACTCAATTTTTCAAACGCCTATTTTTATAAATTCTTCAAGAAATCAACTTAATTTTGATAATAAGAAAATATTGGGTTCAATTATTAAGTTTCAAATTGTAACATCATATATAAATATACTTTTATTTTTTAATTTAATCGATAAAATTGTAGTTTAATATTCAAATTAAATTACATTTAATAACTAACATTTTGTTACTAAAAAAATATAAAAATAATACAATTTTAAACTTTACTTAGATGATGAGTTTTTTTAATAAAAAAATTTAGCTTTTTTGCTTTATGAAAAAATTAAATAAAAACGATAAACATAGAATTTTCTTATTGATTGGTTCCCTAATTTTTCTATCAATTAGTTTAACATTTTTATATTTCGATAGGAATCAAAGTTATTACAAGTATGAAAGAATTCAATTTGAGTCAGGAAATGCGATTCTTTATGCAAATCTTTATTATCCTGTAAAGCAATTATCTTTTCAAAAAAAGCATCCATTAATTATAAGTGCTCATGGCTTGGGAAGTCAAAGAGATTTAGATCTTAGAATCCCTGTAGAATTTACAAAAAGAGGATTTTTTGTAGCAACTATAGATTATCAAGGTCATGGTGAGAGTGGTGGTCATCTTCTTAATATTGATCCAAAAACAGGGATCCCAGCGTTAGCGGAGGATTGTTCTAATTTATTAAATATGATCGAAAAAATGCCAGTTTTTAATAGATTTATTAATTCTTCTCAAATCGGTCTATTTGGTCATTCATTAGGAGGAATGGTAGCCTTAATTTCTGGTGCTTTAGATGATAGATTTAGCGTAACAGTTGCTTGGTCGGCTCCGGTATGGATTGATTTAAATCGTCTTGATATTTCTAATGATCACATTTTTTATGATTACATGCCTATTCATTTAATAAATAAAACTCATCCCAAGAATCTATTAATAATACATCATATTCATGATGAAGTGGTACCTTTTACTCAAAATGCATTAGTTATAAAGAATCTTACTAGTTGTAAATTAATTAGAATAAATGAATCCTTACTGTTTGGTGGACATTCACTACTGTCTGATTATGCTCTTGAAAAAACAATAAATTGGTATGAACTGAAATTCTTTAATTCGACTACTATAAATGGACCAATACATTTTTCATATCTAATTAACTATATCTTGATTGGAATAAGTTTATCAGCAATATTTCTAACCACGTTGTCAATTATTTTTTTCTCAGCTAAATATTTTTTAATATTTAAGGAAAGACAAGATTTAAACATTAAACAATATAATATAATAAGGGGAAAAAGGACAATAAAAAAGATTAAAAAAAGGAAATCTTGTTATATCATAAAAATTTTTGGATTCTCTTTTGCATTTATCTTCATTTGGTTTCTTTTTGAAGTTTTATTTGGACTTTCTGGTCTTTTTATTGCTCCGAGCATAATAATTGCTCTATATTTTATATTCAACATTAAACGTATTATTATATGGTTCAAACAAGAGGAAATGTATTATAAATTGAAACATCAGTTAATTTGTCAGTGTGAGAAATATGTGCTTGCTTATTCATTTTTGTCTATTGGAATTTTTTTAGCACTATATATGATTTTTTCAATTACATATCCATTTGCATTTTTTTTTCCTTCCAATCCTATTTATTATCTTTTCACATTTACAATTTATCCATTTTATCTCTCGTTTGAGATATTTTATAGAAAAGTTATTTATCCATTATTTTTTTTCCTCAAATCATATAAAACAAAAACAATAATTATCATACTTTTAATTATTTTTAATCAAGCAATAATAATGATTTTAACATCTCAATTGTTTTTAGTAGCAGCAATATTTGCCACTTTCTTAATTTCATTGACAGTTATGATATTAAATACTTTAATTTATGAAAAAACAGGAAAAATAAGTTCTGTATTAATTAGTTCTTTTATAATAATACAAATTTTCTTTGGATCAGCAGTATCAACGGTATTTGGAATTGGTTCAATATTAAGATTATTTGTACGATTTTAATCAGATATTTATATAAATTATTAAATAAATTTGAATATGAAAAATAAAAAAGAATTTAACAATCTATTTACAAGCATAAAAAAAGAAAAAAATTCCGCATTTTTTATAAACTTAAATTAGGATGATTAGAATGAAATTTCTTTATATTTCTGGAAGTCCACGAAAAAATAGTAATACAGATTACCTTCTAAACCTTGTTCTCTCTATTACTGGAGGAAAATTTATCAAATTAACTAATTATGATATGAAACCTTGCCATTCCTGTAGAATTTGTATAGAAAAATTTAAATGTGTTATAAATGACGATATGAGCAAAATTTTAATTCCAGAACTATTGGAAAGTGATGGGATGGTCATTGGTAGTCCCGTCTTTTTTAATAATGTCACTGCTCAATTAAAAATTTTTATGGACCGAACTTGGGCAATTAGAGGTAAACTGAAAAATAAAATTGGTGGAACTATTGTTGTTGGTAGAAGATATGGATCTGAAAGTGCTATTACTGCCATCAATTCATTTTACTTAAAGCATGAAATGATTGTGGCAAATAGAGGTGTAAATGGGATTGCTTTTAATGAAAATGAAATAATAAAAGATTCTGAATCAATTGAAGCTTCTAAAAAACTCGCGTATAGATTAATTGAGTTACATGAATTACTTAAAAAGTAAAATCAAATTTTTTTTATCTACTAATAGTGATTTTGATATCTTTAAGAGTACAACTCTAAATTGATTGAATAATTTGATAAATATCACCTAGTATACCTAAAATCAATTTTATTTTTATTGATTAAGAATAGATATATTAATGAATGAAAGAGTTTCTGTTCTCATCTAGAGAAATATAAACTCAACGCTACAAAATATCACAAATTTAGCCACTTTATTCTTATGTAAAGTTTAGAATGGGACCAAGAGAATGTTCACGATTTTTGACTACTTTTTTTTTCTACTATTTTATTGTTTTCAATAGTTTCAAATAAAGGTTCATAGGTGAGACAAAAATGAGGATAAACTTCTCTTTTTTCGGTACATAACGCAATTGCCATTTTCTAAACCTTCTTTAAAAAATTCTCTAAATTATTAAATTATTTGAATTAAGGCATCTCTAATTTCCTTTATAATTTATTACAAGAGTATTAATAACAAATTAACATTATTCTTTATTTCTTAAATTAAAAACTTAGAAAAATAAAAGATATCCAAAAACATTGAAACTTTTTAATTAAATTTAAAAATATCATATTTCTAATTATTAAACTTTCGAATAAAATTTAAATTAAGTAATTCTTTCATTAATGCATATATATACATAAATGCATCTAAAATGAATTTATTAGATTTAAAAGTAAGGATATTAAAGGCATTATCAGATCCGACTAGAATAAAAATACTTGAGAGTTTAAAGGACGGAAAAGAACTATGTGGATGTGAATTTGATGAAATGTTTGATCAAACACAATCAACGATTTCTAGACATCTAAAATCGCTTGAAGATGCTGATTTAATAATTAGTAATAAAGTAGGCCAAAAAAAATTGTATCGAATCAAGGATCCACATTTATTTGAGATATTCGCCACGTTAGATCAAATGATTAAGAGAAATAAAAAATATAAACAAATAGTAAAACTTCAAGAACAAATAACATTATGAAGCACCATTTTGAGTTCAGGGAAATAAAAAAGATTAAAAAATTAAACTTATCATTTAAATATGTGTTCATTTATAATGGAAAGATTTTCGATATGCCTTAAAATCTGGAACAACAAATATCAGAAATCTCAAAAGAAAGAGATACAATTTAAATTGTTAAAGTTATGGATCTAAAAAATAATATATATCTTATAATGGGTGTTTGAAAAATGACGAATGTTAGTAAAGAGATAGCAAAAAAAGATAAAGTAAAGATTGATATATACGTTCCATTAAATGTATGTGCTTGTCAGTGGGAAAGATTCATGAATCTCGTGTTTAATGTGTTAATGAAATACAAGGATTACATTAAATTTGAAACGAAAAATTTAGATTCCGAAGAGGCAAGAAAATTAAATCTCCGGGGAAATAGCATCGTGGTTGATGGTAGTAAAATTTTTACGACTTCTTTTGCTTTAAAACAAAAATTGCCAGAAATATTAAAAGAAAAAGGGTTGATATAAAATGTCATTTGATTTTTCAAATCTTGATTTAAACATCATCTTAATTCCTTGTTCAGGTTCTGAATATCATGGCGAGATTGCCCATAAAGCAGCGATTAAATTGATGGAAGACAGTCCTATTTCTGAGATAAGTTCAGTGTTTTGTTCAACAATTTTCTTTAAAAATTACTTATTAAACAAAGAAAGGTTATTTGAAATTTTTAAGAATCATTTGAATAATAGTTTTGTAATTGTTATAAATGGTTGTAGGACTTCATGTGCTAGCATAATTTTTAAGAAATTAGGTGTAAATATTGATTTAATTATTAATGTTCAAGATATCATCCCTAAGCCAAAAATGAATCTCAGCGATCTTGAAGCTTTTAAAAATATGCCAAAATTAACAAATATTAAAGAAGAAGAGATTAATAAGGTTATATCACATCTCTTATTAAAGCTAAAAGAGAAAATCTTATTAATTCGAAAAGAAATAGTAAAATAATTTTTTAATTCTTTAATTTCATTTTGAAAATTATTAAAAAATTTTTTTTAATAAGTCAACCATATTTATATTTGAAAACTGAAATTTTATTCTTTTCGCTCTTAGAATAAAAGAAAGGGATTTATGGCTAATTACAAGTAGATAAATTAATCATCATCAAACAAAACTGTAGCGTTGAGTTATTAATTATCAGATCAAATCCATAGTAAAACACATGTATCCGAGTTAATACTTATAATACAATCAATAATTAAATTTATGATAATCTTTTTCTCATTTTTCAAAAATAAATTTGAATTTCATATTAACTTACAAATACATTTTTAAAAGCTTACAGATTGTATAGAAAATATTTAAATCTGATTACAAATTCTAAACCTTAAGTTTCTTTAGTAATTTAATTTTTAAAGAGATGAAAATAAAATGGAAATTATTTTCATAATCATTTTAATAATAACAGGAATTTTAGTTGGAACTGTTTCTGGAATGCTCGGAGTTGGTGGATGCTTTATTATGGTTCCTGTGCAATATTGGGTTTTATTATCAATGGGAATCAATCCAACTATCGCAATAAGAGTTGCTTTCGGCACAAACCTACTGGTTGTCTTTCCTACAGCTATAAGCGGAGCTTATAAACATCATAAAAAGGGAGCAGTTTACTGGCGAGAATCATTAATTTTAGGCATCATAGGTGCGATTTCGGGATTTGGCGGTTCGTTAACTGCATCAATCTTACCAGGAAATATATTGACAATTATTTTTGGATCAGCAATTCTTTTAGGTTCATTAAGAATGATAACTGCAAAACCAATAAGAATTGAAGGAGAAATTTCTCAAAATACATGGTCATATGTTTTTTGGGCAATTGTCATCGGTTTCATAACAGGTTTAATTGGAATTGGAGGCGGTGTATTAATCGTCCCAATAATGGTAATTATCTTGAAATTTCATATGAAAGAGGCAGTAGGAAGTTCAACTGCAATGATGATATTCACTTCAATTGGAGGAGCAATTGGATACATGATATTGGGTCTTGGACAAGCAGGATTACCGCCTTTCTCCATTGGATATGTTAATCTCTTACAATGGATTTTATTAGCTTCTACAAGTATTATAATGGCTCAAGTTGGTGCATTAATTGCACATAAAGTTAATGCTAAGGCTTTGAAATGGATCTTTATTGTTATAATGATATACATGGGATTAAAAATGATTGGTGTTTTTACATGGTTACATCTACCAATTTAGAAAATAAAAACTGATTAATTTTTTTATCTCTATTTTTTAAAATTTTTAAATAAAATTATTAATATGTGAAAAATTTTTATAAATCTCTCATTCTTATAAATATTTTCAAATATGCGCTTATATACATGTATGCATAATTTTAAAAATTGTTTTTAATTCCTAAACTCAACAAATTTTTAAAAATATTAAGAAGATTTAATTAAAAACTTAAAAGATTAGCATGGAAAAAATTACAATAATAACATTAGGACCTGAAAATCCATGTGCTAAATGCAAAAAGACACGAAAAAATCTAGAATTAATGTTAAAGGAATTTCCAGAATATAAGGAAAAAATTGATTATTCTCATAAGGACATTAGTTCTAAAGAAATAGTAGAAAAATATGGAATACTTCAAGGTCCTGCTGTGATAATAAATGATATATTAATTTCTCAAGGACATGTCCCTACAATTAAGAAGATTAAAAATGCATTTGAAAGATTAGTTATAAAAAAAGATTGAATAAGTGGAAAAACATAAAAAATCAATCTTATTCTTACGAACAATAATAGGGACATGTTTTATATTAATAATAACGATATTGTTGATTTGGGGAAAAGTTCAGTTATTTGTAACTCTTGTTCCCGGTGAAGCCGTGGATTATTCTATTTATCTATGGTATCTGATTCCGGTAATGTACATCGTTGATTATTTCAAGTATGCTGGAATTAGCTCAACTTTTGCTTTTTTACTTTCTGGCATCATTCAAGAATTTATTCCTCAAAATACAATTCTCATGTACCTTGGACCAGGGAAATATCTTAATTATTTCATTGTGGCGTTTTAGCTCTCGTTTTTATTACTTGTAGCTGCGCTATCATGCCTGTTTATACTGGGATTTTAATGTCTGGAGCTGGAGCTGGTGTTGCGATGATATTTTTACTGATGGCTTCTATCGCAAATTTCCTAACATAATGATTTATAGGGGATTATATTAGATGGGATTTTATATTTCTTAGATGTATTTTTTCCTTTATTGTGGCTATTATATATGGAATTATTTATACTAAAACAAAAACAGCAAGAGAAATAGAAAAAAAATATGAAAGAATAAAAATAGGAAAAATCCAGCAAGCTCTTACTGATAATAACATTTATGAAAGAACTTTACAATCATATAATTATGCTTGGATGATGGTCAAGGCAGTTTTACCTTATCTATTGATGGGGTTAGCTATAGTGAGTTATATTGCAGATTATATCCTGGATGAGCTTATAGAACCATTTTTAATAGGGTACACCAGAATTTTTATAAATGCATTAGTTGAAGGCCCACTATATACTCCTTCTTAAGTTAAAATTGTTCTGACAAAATCTCTATTATTGAAAGGAATGACAAGATCAACAGCTTTATTTTTTATTAGGGGACAACTTTATGACGTGGTATCAACGGTACCAAACAGTCGACTCTTAAAACAGAAAGTGTAGGACTCTATTTCGGATTTTTTTTCTATTTTCAATTCTTTCAGAAATTTTATTGGGGATATTCCTGAGAAAATTATAATTTATTTAATTTTTATAAAAATAAATTTTTAAAATTTTTTTTAAAAATGTTTTTGAATGAATTGATGAATTATATTAAAAGTCAAAATAATTTTCTAACAAATGTTCTTGCTTGAGTTTTTCTGGTTTTTCTAATTGTAAGTAATACTCAAGGGAATTTAGTACTGCATCCAAGGGCATTACACCAATAAGTTCCGTGCCAATTACGGGGACTCCATATCTTGCAGCTTCTATCTTAACAAGCTCTAATTGCCTATATATTGGTGTTTTCTTATAATTGATATTACTAATTCCTACTTGAACATAATCCTTTCCGTGAATGACTGTACCCATTGCTTTAATGTTAACTAGCCCTCCAGATTTTAAATGAATCGCCTTAGCAACCTTCTTAGCAATTTTTACATCCTTGGTACCTAAATTGACATTAAAGCTTATTAATGGATATCGGGCTCCAGTAATAGTGGCACCAGCAGTCGGATGGAGTTCTGATGGTCCATAATCAGGCTTTCTAGTAGGATCAGTTTTTATGGCTTCTTTTAATCCTTCATATTCTCCTTTTCTTATATTGTCGATATTTTTTCTTTCTAAAGATCTAGCAGATTCTTCGTATAAATAAACAGGAACGCCTTCTTTTGCCATTGCTTCTGCAAACTTTATAGATAGATCAATGCATTCCTCAATTGAAACATTTTGAGCAGGGACAAAAGGTACTACATCAACAGCTCCAATTCTCGGATGTTGTCCCTTATGCTTGTTCATGTCTATTAATTCTATTGCTTTTTTAGCAGCAGAAATATTGGCAGCTAAAACGGCTTCTGGAGTTCCAACGAAAGTTATTACCGCCCTGTTATAATCCGAATCATATTGAACATCAACAATTCTTGTATTTGGAGTATTTTTTATTTCATCTACAATTTTTTGTACCTTTTCTCCATCAGTTCCTTCACTATAATTAGGTACGGATTCCACTATTTTTCTTTTTTTATTTTCCATTATTAATGCACCTTTTCAAATATCTTATTAATTCACTGCTAACTTAATAAATTTATTTCTTGACTTTTTGGGTTTTTACATTAAGGTTCAATATCTATAAAGAATATTTCTTATCTTTATATGTTTTATCGGTAAAAACAAGAATTTTATTAATGCCTGCGCCCATTGATTTCCCATTTACCTAAAACCCAACTATTAAATTGATGTTTATTCATTTTTAGAGTTAATTTCATTAATTTTTATTACAAATATTTTTTCTGCCATTATACAAAAACATTTATCTATATCATAGTGGGGCTGATTATAAAAAATTCGAGATATATGGAAAAATTTATACCTAATCCTTTATAAATCCAATATTTTTTCCTTATTCTATATATAAATAATAAATTGTTTAAAAAACAATAAAAAAAATCAACTTTAGTGAAAAAAAATGAAAAAAAAATAAAATTATTCATA
>Ga0190334_1000596_pt1 | contig 17423 bp, 12 predicted proteins | sample 48720478_MG_FD_161270 | JGI IMG/M metagenome (GOLD analysis project Ga0190334, IMG submission 161270) | Hydrothermal vent sediment bacterial communities from Southern Trench, Guaymas Basin, Mexico - 4872-04-7-8_MG | ecosystem: Environmental > Aquatic > Marine > Hydrothermal vents > Sediment ...
TCATTTAAACCTGGGCCAGGTTTTTACCCGGGCTCTGAGGAGGGCAAATATTCCGGTAGTTATATCCGGTGGTTTTAATCCCCGGTATAGAATATCTTTCGGTCCTCCTTTACCTCTGGGTATCAGAAGCACCTCTGAATATTTAGATATCAGACTAAAAGAGGAGATAAAAGTAGAGGAGTTAATAGAAAGATTAAATCTGGTTCTACCTCAGGGGTTGAAGATATTACGGGCTAAAATAATCCTTCCCTCTGCCGATTCTTTAGTAAAAGTAATCGATAGAGCTTCTTATGTTATTTCCCTAAAAATAAAGGAAAAACTATTGGAGTCATCCGCTAAAAATCAAGAAAATAAATTAAAAGAGCTGGAGCAGGAAGTAGAGAATAATAATAAGAGATTTTTAAATTTGGATGAAATCACCGTAGAAAAGCAGACGAAGAATGGAATTAAAATGGTTGATATAAGACCTTCGATTTTAGATATATCAGTGAAAAAATTTAAAAAGCCTATTTTAGAGCTTGGTTTGAACCTTAAAATAGGACAGCAGGGAAATTTAAATCCCCGATATGTGGCCAAGGCCTGGATTTCGAATTTCCCTAATAATTTTGATATCATCCGGATTTGCCGTGATGGTTTATATGTAAAAGGCGAAGAGGTTATTTAAGTATATGACAAAATATAAATAAAAAATTTTTATTAAATTTCTAAAATACTGTTTTAAATATTAAGTTTAAGTTTGTTAGTGTAAACTTTAGTGGGGTAGCCAGATAGGAAGAGGAAAGTTACTTTTTCTTTCTTAACTCGATACTATATACTCGATACTGTTTTTGTTGTCTTTACTAATAAGATTATTTAGAGTAAAATATATTAGCATATCGTATATCGTATTTCGTATATAGTGATGAAAAGGAAGGCAGAAAGGAATTAAAACTTAGAAGTAAGGGCGTATTGCTAAGTTCGTATCTCGTGTCTCGTATCTCGTGAATCGTATCTAGTAAAGAAGAGAGAAAAACAGATCGAATACTAACAGCTAAATTGACTGGAAGACCGGATGACCGGTGGACTGGTAGACTAAATTAATCGGTCAATTGGTAGATTTTAGAGTTTTGAGTTTTAAATTATGGTTTTAGTTTTTCGCTTTAACTTTTTATTTTCATACTATAACCAAAAACTAAACACTATTTAAAAATAAAACAGGAGTTTTTAATGAATAAAAGAGTAATTATTGATATGGGGCTAACCGAAGAGAGGGTGGCTGTAATCGAGGCTAGCCGATTGGTAGAAATCCATATTGAGAGAATTGAAGATGATAAGATTGTAGGTAATATATATAAAGGTAAAGTAACTAATGTTTTGCCTGGAATAGAGGCAGCATTTATAGATATTGGAATCGAGAAAAACGCTTTTTTGCATGTCGATAAACCTGCAGATAATCAGGATGATAAAGGTACAGATGTGGTCTTGGAAAACGATTCTGATTCCAAAACTGTTTTGGATAAAATTAAAGTTGGTCAGGAGATAATGGTGCAGGTAGTAAAAGAGGCTATACCTCCCAAGGGAGCACGGGTAACCACTAATATTAGTCTTCCGGGCAGGTATTTAGTTTTGATGCCCAATAGTAAAAATCTTGGCATTTCACATCGGATAGAAGAAGAAAAAGAGAGAGAAAGGCTAAAAAAAATCGTTCAACAGATCAAACCCAAGAATGCAGGACTGATTATTCGCACTGCTGGCTGGGGGAGAGAGTCGGAGGATTTTTTAACCGATTTGGATTTTTTGACTAGATTATGGAATAAGATTAAAAACAGGGGAAGGAAAGCCAGGGCCCCCATGTTATTACATGAAGACCTGACTCTTACTTATCGGATTATCCGGGATTTGCTTACCGAAGAAGTAGAAGAAATTTTAATAAATTCTAAAAGTGAATATAAAAATATGCTGAAGTTTTTAAAGACCCTATCTTTGTCAGAATTAGAGCCCAGGGTATCTCTTTACAAAGGAGAAAAACCCATATTTGAGGAATATAATATCGAAAAAGAAATTAACAAAGGCTTACAGAAAAAGATATGGCTTAAATGCGGAGGATATTTGGTTTTTGACCAGGCGGAGGCCCTAACGGTAATCGATGTAAATACCGGTAAATTTGTTGGTAAAAAAGATATGAGGAAAACCATTTTGAAAACCAATTTGCAGGCAGCTGAGGAGATAGGGCTTCAGTTAAGATTACGGGATATCGGAGGGATTATCATAATCGATTTTATCGACATGGATAACCAGGAAGATATAGAAAAGGTAGTAAAGAAGCTAGAGGAAAGTTTAAAAAAAGATAAAACCAAATCTAATATTATCCAGAATACTGAATTAGGCCTGGTTGAACTTACCCGAAAGAGAGCCAGAAGAGATTTGGAAAATATGTTAAGAACCACTTGCCCTTATTGTTCCGGAACTGGCCGGGTTTTATCTGCCGAAACCGTAAGTAATATGGTTCTACGCAAGTTAGAAGAGTTATGTAATACTTCAAGGGCAGAAGCTGTCTTATTAGGAGTACATCCGAAAGTAGAAGAAAATTTATCCGGGGCAAAGATGTTGTTGATTAAACAATTAGAGAAAAAATCAAGAAAAACTATTTATATTAAGTCTTCAAAGAATATTCACATAGAGAGGATAGATGTAGTAGCCGTCGGCAGACTAAAAGAGATAAAGAAAATTAAGCAAATGTTTAAATGATTGACCAATTCACCTATTCACCAATTGACCAAATAAGATAAGAATAAAGATTAGGAAATTAATTAACCGGTTGACCGATAAAGTAATTGGCCAATTAATTTAGTCTACCAGTCCACCGGTCTTCCGGTCTGCCAGTTAATTTAGTCGTTAGTGAATAGTAATTTGTATCGCGTATCGAGTTTCGAGTATCGCGTGAAGAAAATCAGAATTTAGATGTAGGGGCACGATGAATCGTGCCCAAATATAATAGATAACAGAAAAAAAGAACAGATTCCCATTTTCATGGGAATGACAGAGAAAGGGCGTATAGCAATACGCCCCTACTTCTTTTTCAAACTTGAAACTCGTAACCTTTTACTCGTTACATATTGCTTATCACTATTTCTCTATGCCCACTGGCTCCTGACTACTGATTTTTATCTTTTATTTTCTTAACCAGCTAACTAAGTAACCAACTAATTAATCCTAAACGATATACTATATACTCGATACTCGATACTATCCTATCTTCTGGCTCCTGAATTCTATTTCCTCACGATATACTACATACGATATACGAAAATATACGAAATTATTTGACATCCATATCAATTTATGCTAAATTTTATAAGCGTCGGTTTCATATCCGCTCAGGTTGGGTCTAAAAAAAGTAGTCGCTTTTTACGGTTACTACCTAATCATGGCGAGTTTAGAAGGCAAGGAGGATTGCTAAAAATGCAAGCTGTTATCGCAACTGGAGGGAAACAGTATCTAGTAAAAGAAGGAGATATTATCAGGGTTGAAAAGTTAGACCAGGAAAAGGGAAAGAATGTAGAGTTTGACCAGATACTAATGGTGGACAAAGACGGAGAACATATTATTGGCCGGCCTTTGGTAGAAAAAGCTAAGGTTATTGGGAAAGTTCTAGCCCAGGATAAAGCTAAAAAGATTATAGTTTTTAAATATAAATCCAAAAAAAGATATCGTAAAAAGACCGGGCACAGGCAGCCCTTTACTGAAATTTTAATTGAAAAGATAAAAGCTTAAGAGTATAATATAAGCGTAAGGATAATTAGTATTTATAAATATAATTTAATCAGAAGCAGGTTTAAGAGGGTGAGGTGAGAATTTATGGCACATAAAAAAGGTCAGGGATCAATAAAAAACGGTAGAGATAGTAATGCCAAACGGTTGGGAGTAAAACGATTTGCCGGTCAATTTGTAAAAGCAGGTAGTATCTTAATAAGACAGAGAGGGACTAAAATTCTTCCCGGAGAAAATGTGGGGAGAGGAAATGATGATACCCTGTTTGCTTTAACTGAAGGATTTGTTACTTTTGAAAGAAAAGGAAAAGATAGAAAGCAAGTTTGTGTTTACGCTGAAAGAACTTAAAATTAAGAAAATAATTTGATTAAACTAACCCTGAGTTTTTTTGTAAAACTCAGGGTTTTTTAGTATTATTAACTAAAATAACGAAAAAATGAAGAAAGTGCCAGACTCTGGCACAAAATTATCATTTTAGCAGGAGAAAAGTATGTTTGTGGATAGAGTAAAAATAGAAGTAAGAGCAGGAAGAGGGGGGAATGGAGCTGTAAGCTTCAGAAGGGAAAAATTTATCCCCAAAGGCGGTCCAAATGGAGGAGACGGAGGAAAAGGCGGAGATGTAATTATTGAAGCAGATGATAAGATTGGCACCTTAATAGACCTTTATAATCACCCCCATCAAAGGGCAAAAAACGGAGAAAGCGGACAGGGAAGCAACAAGACAGGGAAAAATGGAGAAGATTTAATCATAAAAGTTCCTTTGGGAACTATAGTAGAGGACATGGACAACTCCACAATTTTGGGTGATTTGACCGAAAATGGGCAGAGGATTATCGTGGCCTGCGGAGGGCGGGGTGGACAGGGAAATTTTCGTTTTAAAAGCTCTATCAGAAAGAGTCCCAGGTTTGCCCAAAAAGGAGAACCGGGAGAAGAAAAGAAGTTATATTTAAGTCTAAAAATAATTGCTGATGTAGGATTGGTTGGCTACCCTAATGCCGGAAAATCTACACTACTTTCCCGGATTTCAGCAGCTAAACCCAAGATTGCCGATTATCCCTTTACCACCCTCAATCCTAATTTAGGAGTAGTTATCGTAGATGAAACAAAAAGTTTTATAGCAGCAGATATCCCCGGTCTGATCGAGGGTGCCCATCAGGGTACTGGTTTGGGAGATAAATTTTTAAAACACATTGAAAGAACTAAAATAATCTTACACATTATCGATGGTTCTATAATAAAAAAAGAGGATCCCTTATATGGTTTTAGGGCTATTAATAAAGAATTAAGCAGTTTTAGTGAAAAACTGACCAAGAAACCGCAAATTATTGCCATAAATAAGTGTGACCTTCCTTCTGTTAAAGAAAATACAACCTACTTTAAAGATGTTTTTAACAAGGAAGGTTATCAAATATTCCTTATTTCTGCTTTAACCGGAGAAGGATTAAATAAACTAATCTATGGTCTTTCCTCTTTGTTGGACGAATTAAAAGAAAAAGAAAAAGGAACGATTAATGAGGCTTTACCCCAAAAAGAAGCAGTATATAAATTTACCCCCCGGTTTGTAATTAACAAAAAGGGAGACCTTTACGAAGTTACCGGTGCAGAGATTGAACGAATAGTAGCAATGACCAATTTTAATAACGAGGAAGCAATAGATTATTTCCAGAAAATTATAAAAAAAATGGGTTTAGAAAAGGCTTTAATTAAAAAAGGAATTGAAGAGGGAGATCAGGTAAAAATCAAGGAAATCGTTTTTACTTTTTCAACTAAATAAGGTATAATTTTATAAAATAGCGTTTAGCGTAGAGCGTATAGTATTTAGTTATCCAGTTACCCGGTTAGCCAGTTTACCAGTTAATAGGTTTTGGGTTGCAAGTTACAGGTTTACAAAGAGAAAGTAAGGGTTCGATTCATCGAACCCGTAAAAAAATATCAGAATAACTCGGGTCGGATAAATCCGACCCCTACACCAAAAAAATATTTGTATATTATGAACTAAAAATTCTGTTTAATTTCACGCAATACGAATTTAAAATTAGTCAATTACCTAATATTAGAGTATTACATATTAGCATATTTTATAGATTATACGCTATACGCTGTACGCTCCACGCTAATAGGTTTTTAAGTTTTAGATTATGGTTTTGCGTTTTTAGCTTTAAGTTTAACAAGGTAGATTAATGATTGATATAAACAATTATCTTTTAAAAGAAAAATTGTTATTGAAACTTTTTTGCATCATTATTGTTTTTACAATAATGATTAGTTTTTTTTATAGTGCCCAAATTGCTCAGGCCTCCGATAGAAAGATAAGTATTTTATATTTTAATAATCGTACCAGACAGCCCAGCTGGGATTGGCTAAGTAAGGGTTTAACCGACATGCTGATAGATGATCTTTCTCAAGTTGATGTTCTTGTCTGTTCTTCCCACCAAGAGATAGAGGATTTATATTATAAGTATGGCTTATCTCCTATTTTATCGGAAATAGATAAATCTTTATTAATCCAGTTTAGTGAGAATTTAGATGCCGAGGTAATATTTTTTGGTGATTTATATCTTTCCTCTCCCGCCAATTTAATTTTAAGTCTTAAAAAGTTCGATAATTCCACCGGAGAAATTACCGCTTTTCGAGACTTTGTAGTGGGGAATACAGATATTTTTAACCTAAAAGATAAAGTGGTTTTATTTATCTTGAAAGAGTTAAATATTGAATTATCAATTCAAGATAAAGATAGATTGAAAAAACTTCCTACCACTTCTCTTGAAGCTCTGAGTAATTATTACAAATGTCGTGATTTAATGGATAAAGCCATTGTTGAATATGAAGGAGTTGATTATCCCAGCAAAAAGTTATGGGCTGAGGCTATAGAATACGGAGAAAGAGCAGTAACAGCAGACCCGAAGTATGCCGAAGCTTATTATCTTTTAGCAGAGATTTATAACAGAACCCATTGGACTATCAGGGAAGCAAACAGTTTAAACAGTTTTATCCAACTGGTAAAAGATAACCAATTGAAGAGTAAAGATATTTATAAGAAAGCTGCTCAAGCTTATTTTAGATTAGGATATGCTTTTTATTCTAAAGGCGAACATGAGCAGGCGATCGATTATTTTATTTCTTCTACAGAATATGATCCCGATTTATTGGAGCCCCATCTCTATTTGGTTCAGATTTATTACGATATGGGAGAGATAGGTCTTTCTCTCGATGAATGTGAAGCAGTTTTGAGGATTGACCCCCAAAACAAAGAAATTTCCTGGTTTATTAAAAAGAACGAACAGTCCCAAAAATATGGCCGCAAAGCTTATGAAAACTATGAAAGAGGTTACTTAGCTTATAAGAATGGTAATTTTAAAGAAGCGGTAAGTTATTTTAAATCATCTATTTTGGCAAATCCAAATTTTAAGGAACCTCATTACTATTTGGCTTTAAGTTATTATCAGATAGGAGATTTGGATAATGCTATTTTTCAATGGGAAGAAGTTATCAGGATTGACTCTTTCGACAATACTGCCAAACATTATTTAAATAATTGCCTGGAAGAGAAAAAATACGGGAGAGAGACACTAAAACATTTTAACGCCGGCTATGATTATTATTTGAAAGGTGAATATGATAAGGCCATCGAAGAATTTAATAGATCCTTAGATTATAATCCTGAATTTGAAAAAGCCCGTCAATTTCTTTCCCGCTCGTATTATCAGCTTGATCAGATGGATAAATACCGTGAAGAAATAAAAAAGACAACCGAATTAAAAGTAAGCAGCGAGGAAGAAAAAGCTGAAGAATATTATAAATTAGGTTATGAATTTTATTCTTTGAAAGATTATACCGTGGCTATTGAAGAACTAAAAAAAGCACTGGATATAAGGAGTGATTATCCTCATGCCCGATATCTGTTAGCTGAGTGTTATTTCCAGTTGAAGGAATATAGGCTGGCTCAGGTAGAGTATGAGAGAGTAGTAACTGATTCGGAGATAAATGAATATACCGATGATGCCCTCTGGGGCAGCGGGTGGTGTTATTATCTGTTAGAACAATATGAGGAAGCGGCCAGGAGGTTTTCGAAATTATTAAATGATTTTCCCGATAGTGAGTTAGCTTTACAAGCCAGACATAAGTTGGGCAAATCCTATTTTCAGGGGAATAATTACCCGGAGACCATCAAGGTATATCAGGAATTTTTGGAGAAATATTCCGAATATCAAGAGGAAGAGATAAAAGAAGTATATTACCTGTTAGGTCAGGCTTACTTAAGGTCTGGAAAATATAAAGAAGCAGAAGAAGTATTTAATAATTTATTATCTTTCTTTCCGGGATTTGAATTGGCTTCCGAAGTGAAATATTATAATAGTTTGAGTTTATTCAAAGAGAATAGATACGAAGAAGCAATGGTACAATTAGAGGACTTAATCTCAGGAGCGGAAATAGAAGATAAGAAGAAAGAAGAAGCCCAATATTTACTGGCTCGCTGTCTGCTTAATTTAAAAGAATATAATAAAGCTATTGAAAACCTGAAGAGCTTGAAGCAGTTCGAAGTGGAAGACTCTTTATTGGAAAAAGTCAGTTTTGATCTAGGTTTGGCTTATTCCCGACAGGGTGATAAGGAAAAAGCGATTTTAGAATTTCAAGAATTTATTGAGAAATATCCGCAAAGCGAACTTATTGAGTCAGCCCATTTTGAGCTGGGCAAGGATTTGTACGATTTAAAGAAATATAAATTAGCTTTATCGGAATTAGAGAAAACATCCACCGATGAAGCACTTTATTTAAGAGGGAAGTCTTCTGAAGAATTGGGAGACCAGGAAGGAGAAATTTCAGCATTTAAAGAATTAAGAGAAAAATACCCTCAGAGTGTTTTTTCTCAAGAGGCATATTTCAGATTAGGCAATTATTATTATAATCAGAAGAGATACAAAGAGGCAATTGAGGAATTTGATAAAATTATACAATATTTTCCTCAATCTCCTTTGCTCTCGGAAAGCTATTACTGGATGGGGTGGAGTTATTTTAAATCAGCGGATTATAAGAAGGCAGGCGAATACTTTAATAAAGTAGAAGAAGATGAAGAAAATTTAAGTTTAGGGCAAAGAGCAAAGTTTATGGTGGCAGAATCATGGTATAATCTTAAAGATTATCAGAAAGCCAGAGAAGTATACGAAAAATTTATCGAAATCTACCCCGAAGGTGATTTCTCGGCTAATGCTCAATATGCTATCGCCTGGACTTATCTGGAGAATAAAGAGTATGAAGCTTCGGTTAAGGAATTTAAAAAACTTATAAGCATTTATCCCGATAGTAAGTTTACTGAAGAAGCGCAGTTTAGAGTTGGCAAGAACTATTTTCTTTTCGGGAATAAGAATATGGCTAAGACAGAACTGGAAAAGTTTATAAATCTTTATACTAAAAGTGACTTCAGGGCAGAAGCTATGTATTTATTAAGTCAGATCTATATACAGGAAGAGGAATGGATGGATAATATTATTAATTTAGACAGACTGGTAAGAGAGTACCCTGATAGCCCATATCTGTCAGAGGCCTTATACGGCCTGTGCCTTTCTTATTTTAAAAAAGATGAATATGGAAAAGCCATTAAGGTGGGAGAAAGATATTTAAAAGATTATTCCGGTCTGAAATATGGTGATGATATCTTGTATACTAAAGCAGTCTGTTGGGAAAAATTAGAAAATCAAGAAAAAGCTATTTTTGATTATCAGGAGTTGATTTCAAAATTTCCCCAGAGCCCATATGTGGGAAAGGCCAAAGAGAGATTGGAAGAATTAAAGAAAGATAGTATTTAGTATTTAGTATATAGTATTTAGTAAAGAAGGAAAGAAATAGGAGCTAAAATCCAGAAGTCAGAAGATAAGATAGTATTTTATATATAGTGTATAGTGAAGAATAGCGTATGGGATAAGTGATGAGTAATGGGTAACAAGTTACAAAAGGTGCGAGTTGCAAACTTGAAAAAAGAAGTAGGGAGTATAGGATTGGTTACCCGGAATAAAAGCGTATCTCGTATCTCGTTAATAATACAATAATGAGCAACAGTAACCAAGTAATGTGTAATGTAGGGGCGTATTGCATACGCCCTCAAAGATTAATAATAAAACCGTAGGGACAGGCGTTCCCCGTTTTCACGAGGACAAGCCCGCCTGTCTATGTAAATGTAGGGGTTCGATTCATCGAACCCGCTTAGAATTAGCTACGTAGTTGTTTGGTTGGTTAAATGGTTGTTGTTAAAGAAATTTTTATACCAGCTAACTAAGTAACCAGATAACTAGACAATAAAAAGAAGAGGGGGCAGATATTTAATGTTAGAAGTGTTTGAAAAAGGTGGGTTCTTAATGTATCCCATCTTTCTATGTTCGTTAATTGCAATTACTATTTTCTTTGAGAGAATGTTTTATTTAAAGAGTATTAAAACTAAAAGTAAAAGATTTGTTTTACGAATAAAAAATTTAGTTAAAAAAGGGAGCATTGAACTGGCTATTTCTGCTTGTCGTAAAAGTCCGACTCCTATTTCAAAGATTATGTTGGCCGGTTTAATGAAATTTGGCCAGGGACGGAATGAGATGAAAGAGGCGATTGAAGATAGTGCCAACCAGGAAATTCCTGTATTAGAGAGAAATTTGCCCACGCTTTCTACCATCGGTAATATTACTCCATTGCTAGGGCTTTTAGGAACGGTGTTTGGTATGGTTAAGGCCTTCAATGTAATAGCAGTTATGGGAGTAGGTAAACCGGAAGCACTAGCAGGAGGAATTTCTGAGGCACTGCTTACTACTGCCTTTGGATTGTCGATAGCTATACCGACTATCGTGATTTATAATTATTTATCTCACCGAGTAGATAAAATGATAAGGGAGATGGAAGTAAATTGTGTAGAACTTATAGATCTTCTAACTTATCAGGAAGCTAATGGTGGGGGTATTCGGGACAGTCTTAGTCGGGGTGGTGAAGTAGAATATGAAGTTTCCTCATCTAAATAAAAAGAGCGCCAGTTTTGATCTGACCCCTTTAATTGATGTGGTTTTTCTTTTATTGATATTCTTTATGCTGACTACTACTTTTGTAAATTTAGAAAATAGGGTGAAAGTCAATTTACCTAGTGGAGATTTCGCTGCCGCCGAATCATCGGAGAATATTATTGTAACTATTACTGAAAATAATACTATTTATTTTAACGGAAAACTAATAGATCCTTTAAAACTTACCGAAAGTGTGGCTGCGGAAATAAAAGAGGAACCTGAAAGAACGGTGGTTTTGGAGGCCGATAAAAATGTACTTCATGGCAAGGTAATCAGAGTGATGGATTTGCTTAAAAAGGGAGGGGCAGAAAGAATTGCCATTGCTACCCAACCTGTGGAGAAGAAATAAGAAAAACAGTATCGCGTATCGCGTATCGCGTATCGCGTGAAGAAATACAGTGATTAGTAATATGTTACAAGATGCAAATTTCAAGTAGATTACTGTAATTTGTTAAGGAAATAGAATCCAGGAATCAGGAGTCAGAATATTTAAATAGCGTAGAGTGGATAGAAAGATAGTGATAAGTGATGAGTAATTAGTAATAAGTTGTAAGTTGTAAGTTTGAAAAAGAAGTAGGGGCGTATTGCTATACGCCCTCAATAATCTATATAAAAACGTAGGATAGACCTCTCGCCTGTCGAGGTAGGGGTTCGATTCATCGAACCCGTTTTGGATTGAATAAATCAACCCCTACAATAAAAGCAATATTTTATATGAAAAAGTTTTGAGTTTTGAATTATGGTTTTCCGCTTTCCGCTTTAAATTTTTAATTTAATTAGGAATTAGGGTAAGCATATCTTATTAAACCAAAACTATACGCTAAACGCTGTACGCTATACGCTAATTCTAAGCTAACAACTAATTTAATCGGTCAATTAATAAAGAGGTATAAATAGTAAATGCCCATAAACAGATATAGAACAAAACGTTTAAAACAAAGTAAAAAGAGCTTTTTAGGGAGATCATTTTTAATCTCTATCATACTTAATATTATATTTTTACTTGCTTTCGGGAACATGATTGCCTTTGATTTCACCAGACCCTTACCCGAAAAAGAGCTTACCTTGGTTAGTCTGGTGGAAATTCCTGCCCCAAAACAACCGGAATCTAAGAAACCAGAGATTACCGAGGAAAAAGCCGTTGCTCAGTTGGAGGTTAAACCAAAAGCTAAACCAATTTCGCCTGAACCACCCAAGATAAAGGAAGAAGTAACCGAAACAAAAGTAGTAAGCAAGGAAGAATTAACGGAAGGAGCACCAAAGGTAGAAGTTAAAACTCCTGAGATTGAAACTGAACCTGTATCAGTAGTTCCTCCGGCTCAAACCAAAGAATCTTTAGGTGAGGACATAAGTGTTTCTACTGAATATTTTAAACAGACTATAACCAGCAGGAAAGAAGTGAAGGGAGAGATATTCGAACCGGGCGAATCACAGCTTAAAGTTAATCTGGGGGAAAAAGACGAAGAAAATGTCGAAGCGACTTATGGTACTATAGTAAACCCCGGGGAAATTACTACTCTACCGGAAATAAAGGAGAAAGAATCTCCTTTTGGCAGCAGACCCCTTTCTATCATGGTGGAAAATTCAGAAGGAGCCAGACCGCAAAGCGGTTTGGACAAAGCCAACATTGTCTACGAAGTTTTAGCAGAGGGCGGAATTACCCGGTTTTTAGCCATTTATTATGATCAGGATGCTGAAGAAGTTGGCCCGATAAGAAGTGCAAGACCTTATTTCGTTAGTAAATCTTTAGAGCATCAGGCAATCTATGTTCATGTGGGCGGGAGTGAAGAAGCATATAATTTTATAAAAGAAGAGAAGATAGATGATATAAATGAGTTTGTGGATTTTCAGCCCTTCTGGAGGTCTAAAGACCGAAACCCACCCCATAATTTATACACCTCTACTGTAAAGTTAAGAAAAGAAGCCAATAAATTGGGTTATATTGAGATGATAAAAAAACAGGATTATCAATTTGAAATTGATATAAATGAAAAATTAACCGGCAGAGAAGCTGATTCTATAGTAATCCCTTACAACAGTGTCTATACGGTAAGTTATAAATACTTACCTGAATCGATGAAATATTTAAGATTTATGAACGGCGAACCTCATATAGATTCCAAGACCAAAAAACAATTAGCAGTAGATAATATTATAATTCAATTTGCAAAAACTAAAGTCATTGACGAAGAGGGAAGACTGGCGGTAGATTTTGTCGGCAAGGGGACAGGATTATTATTTTTTAAAGGCAGCTCGGCAGAAATTATCTGGGAAAAGCCGGATCTGAGAGCAAAAACCCAGTTTTTAGACAAAGAAGGGAATAGAATAGCTTTGGCTCCCGGAAATGTCTGGATTCAAATTGTTCCTTCGGATGTAAAAATACAGTACTAAAGGATGGCAAATCTGGTGCCAGGCACTAAATTTGTCATAAATGTAAACTTTGGTGCCTGGCACGAAAGTTGTCATAAAATGAAAAAGTTAGAAGAGAATTTAGAATGTTTTTTAGATTATCTATCTATCGAAAGGGGCTTAGCCCAAAATACTATAATCTCTTATAGATATGATCTGATAAAGTATATTAGTTTTTTAAAAAAGAGGAAGGTTAATTCTTTTAATCAGACTAATAAAGTTTTAGTCAATAATTATTTTACATATTTAAGAGGAAAAGATTTAGAGATTAATTCAATTTCTCGAAATTTAGTAGCAGTTAAGATGTTTTATCGCTTTTTGTTGATGGAAGGCCTTATCAAGGAAGACATCACCAGTCTGATTGAATTTCCCCGGGTGAGCAAAAAGCTTCCCCATGCTCTAAGTTTAAGAGAGATAAACCTTTTATTAGATAAGGCTAATTTTAAAGGTAAATTAGGGTTAAGAGATCAGGCCATATTAGAATTGCTTTACGCTACCGGTATGAGGGTGTCAGAACTGATATATTTAAAAATTAATGATCTAAATATGGAAAATCGCATGTTGAAATGTCTGGGGAAAGGGTCAAAAGAGCGGATAATTCCTTTTGGAGATAAAGCATATCAGTCTTTGAATTTATATTTGGATAAAGTAAGGCCAAAATTAGTTAAAAATTCGGATGAGAATACTTTATTTTTAAATAGCCGAGGAGGAAGGCTTTCTCGACAGGGGGTATTTTATCTGGTAAAACTCTATGCCCAAAAAGCAAAGATAGAAAAGAAGATCACTCCACATACCTTAAGACATACTTTGGCTACTCATTTGATAGAAAATGGAGCGGACCTCAGGTCAGTTCAAGAGATGTTGGGGCACTCGGATATTTCCACTACCCAGATTTATACCCATGTAAGTAGAAAATGGGTCAGTGAGGAATATTACAGAGCATTTCCGAGAACATAAAACAGTATATAGTATTTAGTATATAGTATATAGTGAAGAAGGAAAGAAAAAGAGAAAAGAAGAATTAGGAATCCAGGAGTCAGAAGACAGAAGATAAATTCGTATCTCGTATCTCGTGAATCGTATCTCGTTAAGAAGAGAGAAAAACAGATCGAATACTAACAGCTAAATTGACTGGCAAACTAATCCTAATTGGTCAATCGGTCAATTGGTCAATCGGTAAATTAAAGGAGGCTTAATTAAAGTGGAAGATTTAAAAGCAAAAATCACGGAAAGTGTACAATTTATCAATCAAAAAAGTAAGGTCAAACCAAAAATTGCTATTATTCTGGGAACAGGTTTAGGAGAACTGGCAGAAGATATTCAGGAAAAAGAAATTATTCCTTATAGTGAGATTCCTAATTTTCCCGTATCTACAGTTCAAAGCCATAGCGGCAACCTGGTTTTGGGAAAGCTGGGCAATAAAGAAGTAGTGGCCATGCAGGGTAGATTCCATTATTATGAAGGTTATAGCTTGAAAGAGGTAACTTTTCCGGTAAGGGTGATGAAAAAATTAGGTGCAAATACGATTATTATTTCCAATGCAGCAGGCGGGATGAATCGTTTCTTTAAGAGAGGGGATTTAATGCTTATTACTGATCATATAAATCTGTTTGGAGATAATCCTTTAATTGGTCCTAATGATGAAGAATTAGGACCGAGATTTCCAGATATGTCCGGAGCTTACAACCAAAAACTTATCGAGTTAGCTAAAAAAGTAGCTTTAAAAGAAAAAATAAGATTGCAAGAAGGAGTATACGCAGGTTTAACTGGCCCCACTTTAGAGACTTCTGCCGAATATAGATTTTTAATAAGTATTGGTGCTGATGCAGTGGGCATGTCCACTGTCCCGGAGGTTATAGTGGCTAATCATATGGGAATGAAAGTATTGGGAATTTCCTGTATAACCGATTTAGCCATCGATGGAGTGATAGTAAAAACCAGCGTAGAGGAAATTTTAAAAGCGGCAGCAGATGCTGAACCGATTATGACCAAACTAATAAAGAAGGTAATTGAAAAAATTGATTAATGATGGTTTAAGAATAGCTCTTATTGCTGCCTTGCCCATTAGCGAATTAAGGGGGGCTATTCCGATAGCTCTGACAATTTATAAAATGCCGGTCTTTTCGGCTTACATATTTGCGGTATTAGGGAATATAGTACCGGCAATTTTCTTATTGCTATTTTTAAAACCTTTTTCTGAATATTTACGTCAGTGGCGTTATTTTGATATATTTTTTGAATGGCTTTTTAAAAGAACACGCCGGAATACCGAGGAAAAATTCGAAAAATATGGAGCCATATTTTTACTATTTTTCGTAGCTATTCCTCTGCCCGTAACCGGAGCCTGGACCGGTTCAGCCGCTGCATTTATCTTGGGCATAAGGTTTTGGTATGCCTTTCCTACAATAGTGGGAGGGGTTATGATAGCCGGGGTAATCGTTACTTTAACCAGTTTGGGAATTATTAATTTTATTTAAAACAGTATCGAGTATCGAGTATATAGTATGTAGAAAAGAGAAAAAGCGTATAGCGTTTAGCATAGAGCGTATAGTTAAGAAAGAAGAAGATAGAATATTAGATAGTATAGAGCGGATAGAAAAACAGTGATGAGTTATGCGTAATAGTGACAAGTTACAGGTTACAAGTTTCAAGTTTAGAAAAAAGAAGTAGGGGCATATTTTTATAAATCAATAAAAAATCAGCAAAAACATAGGGTGTGTAAAGATTTAGTGTAGGGGCTTGATTCATCAAGCCCGCTCTGTGGAGTAATCTTTACTACTAAACGTGACCCGTAAAACTCGGGTCGGATAAATCCGACCCCTACACCGAACAATATATATTTTACAAAAAGGACAACACGGCACGCCGTGTTGCTACATTCGATTACATAATAAATAGATCAGCTGATTGATAAGCTAAATTCAATTGGTCAATTGGTGAATAGGTAAATTGGCCAATTAATGTTAACTGGTAAACAAGCAAACTGTTTAACCAGTAGAAGAAGAGGATAAAAGATGAAGACTATCGAATGGAAAGACGGGAAAGTGTTTCTAATTGACCAGAGAAAACTTCCTTTAAAATATAAAATAATTAATTGTTCTTCCTATCAGGAAGTAGCAGAAGCTATTAAGAAGATGAAGATAAGGGGTGCACCGGCTATTGGAGTGGCGGCTGCCTTTGGCATAGCCCTTGCTGCTTATTCTTCAAAAGCTGATACCTATAAAGAATTTAGTTTAGATATGGAAAAAGCTAAAAAATGCCTGGCTCTTACCCGGCCTACTGCAGTCAACCTGTTTTGGGCTTTAGAGAGAATGACGAATTTAATTAATATAAAAAAAGATGTTGATTTATTTGAATTAAAAGATATAATCTTACAGGAAGCCAAAGATATTGCCCGGGAAGATATAGAGATAAATAAGGCAATGGGAAGGTACGGAGCTTCACTAATTAAAGATGGGGACAATATTCTTACTCACTGCAATGCCGGAGCTCTGGCTACCGTAGATCACGGTACCGCCTTGGGAGTGATTCGTACTGTCTTTAATGAGGGAAAAAAGATACATGTCTATGTCGATGAAACCAGACCGGTATTACAGGGAGCAAGGCTTACCGCCTGGGAATTAATGCAGGAGAAAATTCCCTTTACCTTGATCGCTGATAATATGGCCGGTTTTTTAATGTCTCAAAAAAAGATAAATTTAATCATAGTTGGAGCAGACCGTATTGCCCGAAATGGTGATGTGGTGAATAAAATTGGAACTTATTCTTTGTCTGTTTTAGCCCGGGAAAACAAAGTTCCCTTTTATGTGGCTGCTCCGATATCTACTATTGATGTATCGCTAAAATCAGGGAAAGAGATTCCAATTGAAGAGAGAAACCCAAAAGAAATTACTCATATATTGGATAAACAGATAGCCCCTACGGGAGTAAAAGTATTTAATCCGGCTTTTGACCTTACTCCCCACCGTTATGTGGAGGCTATTATTACCGAAAAAGGGATTATCCGAAAACCGTTTGAAAAAAATATTAAACTAGTATTTAGTCGTTAATCATTAGTATTTAGTAAAGAAAACAGAAGAAAGCCAGAATAAGATAGTACCGCGTGAATAAAATCAGAATTCAGGAGTAGAGGCACAATGTATCGTGCCCAACGTAGGACAGGCATCTCGCCTGTCTATTGGATAATCAGACATTAGTTTTTGCATAAAGAAAAAATGATTTATAGATATC
>Ga0190334_1000597_pt1 | contig 17415 bp, 14 predicted proteins | sample 48720478_MG_FD_161270 | JGI IMG/M metagenome (GOLD analysis project Ga0190334, IMG submission 161270) | Hydrothermal vent sediment bacterial communities from Southern Trench, Guaymas Basin, Mexico - 4872-04-7-8_MG | ecosystem: Environmental > Aquatic > Marine > Hydrothermal vents > Sediment ...
AATGGCCTTGCCTATCTGGTAGGCCATGGCCTCCTGCACCAGCCGGGCTTTTTCATCCCCTTTACGGGCCCTCATTTCCACCTCGTAGGCGTCATTTGTCCCCAGATAGGCTACCAGTCCCCCTTTGCCGGTGATCATTTTCCTGATCTCTTCCCGGCTAGCTTCCCCCGAAAAACAAAAATCTACCAGGTCCCCCACCGGCAGGGTTCCGCTGCGTTCCGGGGAAAACGGGCCTTCCCCGTCAAGGGCCTGGTTCACATCCACCACCCTTCCCCGGCGGTGGGCACCCACGGAAATACCCCCTCCCAGGTGGGCCACCACCAGGTTCATGTCTTCGTAATTTCTGTCCTGCGACCGGGCATGGGCTTTGGCTATGGCTTTGTGGTTCAGGGCATGAAAAATGGACTTTCTTTCAAACCGGGGATGACCCGATATTCGGGCAATATCCTGCAGCTCATCCACCACAACCGGATCGGCAATAAATGCCCGGGCATCCGGAACAGACTGTGCGATCTCATCGGCGATCAGGCCGCCCAGATTAGAAGCATGCTGCCCCATCACTCCCTTCCTCAGATCTTCTTTCATCTTTTCGTTCACCTCGTATACGCCCGATTCAATGGGTTTCACCAGCCCACCCCTTCCGATCACGGCCGACAGTTGCAGCACATCAATACCCGCACTTTCCAGCTCGGCCAGAATCATCTCTTTCCGGTACTGGAACTGATCGGGAATGTTTTTAAACCCGGCCAGTTCTTCCGCGCTGTGCCTGATGGTTTTGATAAACCGCGATTTGGTGTTCCGGTAAACGGCCACTTTGGTGGAAGTGGAACCGGGATTGATTGCCAGAATACGGTATATTTCTTCCATAAATGATCGGGTTTGTTCAGGTGTTTTCTTCCGCCATCAGGCAGGAAAGGGCTACACAATAATATTTGGAAGCCGGACTCTCGCTGCGCGACATCACTACCACCGGCTTGGTAGTTCCCTGTATCAGTCCGGCCAGCTCTCCGCCTCCGAAAAGCATCAGGCCCTTGTAAAAAGCATTGCAGGCTTCCAGGGTAGGAAAGAGCAGAATGTCGGCTTCCCCGTTCACGGGGGTATGTACTCCTTTGATACGCACACTTTCCGGATCGCAGGCCAGGAAAATATCCAGCGGCCCGTCAATCACACACTCGGGCAATTGCCCTCTTTCCACCATCTTGCACAGCAGGGCGGCATCGGTGCTGGTGTGAATATTCTCACTGATCTTTTCCGAGGCTCCGATCAGGGCCACCCGGGGTTGTCCTATTCCGAAACGGCGGGCCATATTCACCGCATAACGGAGCATGGCGGCTTTCTGTTTCAGATCGGGATAAGGCAGCACGGCCGTATCGGTTACAAACAGCAGTTTGGGGTACCTGGGCAGTTGGATGGCACAGACATAGCTCATGACGGTATCCGGAGGAAGCAGTCCTTTTTCCTTGTCGAGTACCGCCCGTAAGAAAAGATCGGTACCTACCAGGCCTTTCATTAGCACGTCGGCCTCTCCTTCCCGCACCATATTCATGGCTCTGTAAACGGCTTCCTTTTCGGCGGGCACATCCTCAAGAATAAACCAGTCGTCCCGCCCGGTTTCCTCCAGGGCCAGTTCCCTTATCCGGGCGGCCTTTCCCAAAAATACGGCACGGGCAAAACCCGCCTGTACAGCACGAAACAAGGCTCCCATAGTATTCGGGTCTTCCGCCACGGCCACTGCGATGGTTTTCCTGATCTTCTTTTTCAGAAGATGGTCGGCCATCTGGTCCAGGGTCCGTATCGGTTCCATGCGGTTTCAGTTAAGCCATCATGGCAGCCAGGGCAATGGAGTATAATTTGGTTCTGGCACTGTCGCCGCGTGAAGACAGCACAGCCGGAACCCTGCCTCCCACCACAATGGCGCTCAATTCCCCGCCTGCCAGCTTGGTGTTGAACTTATAAAAAGCATTGCCCGATTCAATGTTCGGGAAGAGGATGCAGTCGGCATCGCCGGCCACCTCGCTGTTCACTTTTTTGATCCGCGCACTTTCTTTGTCCACGATCACATCCAGGGCCAGGGGCCCTTCCACAATGGCTCCCTTGATCTGTCCCCGCGAAGCCATTTTTGACAGGATTGCTGCATCCACGCACGCAGGTATTTTGGGCAGCACCTGTTCGGTAGCAGCCAGGACAGCCACTTTGGGGTTTTCATTGCCCAAACGGTGGGCGGTTTTGATCAGCTCTTTCAGGATGGCCGTCTTTTCCTTCAGCCCGGGCAGGGGAATAATGGCTACATCGCCCACGATCAGCAGCTTGTGGTAGGAAGGGATCTCCATCACCGTTACATGGGTGAGTATGGCGCCCGGATCCATCAGTCCGTTCTCCTTATCGAGAATGGCCCGCATGTACTTGTCGGAACTCACCAGGCCCTTCATCAGCAGGTCGCCCCTGCCCTCATTGATCAGGTCTACCGCCGTGCGTGCGGCCTGCATATCCTCTTTTTCATGTACAATATTGAACACCGAGGGATCTATCTTCTCTTCCTTACAGGACTTTTGAATCGCATCGCGATCGCCCACCAGGGTGGCTTCCACCAGGCCCATGGAGCGGGCCATTTCCACAGCCGCCACCGTGTGGCGGTCGTTGGCATAGGCAGCCACCAGGTGCTTGGAAGGTTTTTCCCTCAGCACATCGAACATCTGATCGAGTTTGGTTATCATAACCATTATTTATTCATGATCGTTAACTGTTTAACAATTTCTTCGGTATCCTGAGCAATGACCAGTTCTTCATTGGTGGGAACGATCAGCACCTTCACCTTGCTTTCCGGAGTGCTGATCAGCTGTTCCTTCCCCCGTACGTCCCTGTTTTTTTCTTTATCGAATTCCAGTCCGAGGTATTCAAAATCGCGGCAAACTTCGGCACGGGTGATATCGGCGTTCTCTCCCACTCCGCCGGTGAACACAATAATATCCACCCCGCCCATCGAAGCGGCATAGGCTCCGATGTATTTTCTGATGCGGTAATGGTACATTTCCAGGGCCAGGATAGCCCTTTCGTCTTTTTCTTCGGCAGCCTTTTCCACTTCGCGCATATCCGACGACACACCCGATATGCCCAGCACGCCGCTGTGTTTGTTGATCAAAGCATTGGCCGTTGAAATGGATAGTTCTTCCTTCTTCATGATGTGGATAAAAGCCCCCAGGTCCATATCCCCGCAGCGGGTTCCCATGATCAGTCCCTCCACGGGGGTCAGTCCCATGGAAGTATCCACCACTTTTCCGTTTTTCACCGCGGCCACTGAGGCCCCGTTACCCAGATGGCAGGTAATGATCCTGGTGGCGTTGTAATCCATACCCAGTATTTCGCACGCCCTTCTGGATACATATCGGTGACTGGTTCCGTGAAAACCGTACCGCCGGATGCTGTATTTCTTGTACAGGGAATAGGGAATGGCATACATATAGGCATAGGCCGGCATGCTCTGATGAAAAGCCGTATCGAAAACACCCACCTGGGGCACATTGGGCAGCAATTCCTGCATGGCGGCGATCCCTTTGAGGTTGGGTGGATTGTGCAGGGGCGCCAGGTCGATGCATTCTTTCATTTTCTGTATTACTTCCGGGGTAATCAGCACACTGGAGTTGAAGGTTTCCCCGCCGTGCACCACCCGGTGACCCACGGCGTCAATTTCGTCGAATCCTTTGAGGCATCCGTGTTTATCACTTACCAGAATACCCAGCACATACTCTATCCCCTGCTGATAGTCGAGGATTTCCCCTTCCAGCTTAACTTTATCGCCGTCAAACCGCTCGTTTTTAATGAAAGAACCGTGCAGGCCGATCTTTTCGACAATCCCCCTGGCCAGCACTTCTTTCCGGGTCATGTCAAAAAGCTGATATTTAATAGATGAACTTCCGCAATTCAGTACAATGATTTTCATGAATATTTCGCTTTATTTCGTTTTTATTTGATTTCCGGACAGGTAATGGTTTCGCCCACAATCTTTCTATCCTCGTATTTGTAAAAACCCACCCCGGATTTCCGGCCGATCATACCCGCACGGTACAGGCGTTTGATAATGGGGCTGGGCTTGAACTTCCTTTCCCCGAACTCCATATACAGGTTATCCATCCATTTGATCAGTTTGTCGAGCCCTATCTTGTCGGCCAGTTCGAAGGGTCCTGATTGAAGTCCGTACCCGTACTTCATGGTCTGATCGATGCAGCCGGCAGAAGCCACTCCTTCCATCAGCAACTCGCAGGCTTCGTTAATCAGGCTTACGATAAGGCGGGTGCTGATGTTCCCGGCACTTTCGTGCGAGGAGACCACTTTCTTGCCGATCATCCGGGCAAACCGGGTAACAAATTCGAATGATTCGTCATTGGTTTTAACACCCCGTACCACCTCAACCACATTCGACTCGGTGGCCGAGGTAAGGAAATGCAGACCCACCGCACGTTCAGGATGTTCAAGCACACTAGCCAGTTCCGATATCATGAGGGTGGCCGTATTCGAGGTAATGACCGCTTCCGGCGAGACCACCTCTTCCACCCGCCTGAAAACATCCTTCCGTATCTCCAGGCTGGTACCGGGCTTGTTAAAATTGATCGTTTCCACGATCAGATCGCAATCTTTGATATCATTGTAATCGGTGGACCCATGTATCCGGCTCAGAATGGCCCGCTTGTCAGACCGTGTCAGTCCCCAGTGGTTGATCACTTCATCCAGGGTCATTTCCATTTCGTGAAATATCTCCTTCACTCTTTCTTCCGATACATCGATAAACACCACATCAATCCCATTCTGGGCTACCACGCGCGCAATTTCCTGCCCCATGGTACCGCAGCCGATAATACCCACTTTTTTCAGGGTTCCCTTTCGCCCGACACTTCGTCCCAGCGCATAATCTTCAAGTGATTCTGTCATGATATGTATTTCTTTTTTCTGGTTTCTTTCATTTGATTCCGGCAGCCTGACAGGCCGTGATGGCGATAAGGTTTACAATATCACTCACCGAGCAGCCCCTCGACAGGTCGTTGATGGGAGCCGCCATCCCCTGCAATACCGGTCCTATGGCTTCGGCCCCTGCCAGGCGCTGTACCAGTTTGTAACCGATGTTTCCCGATTGCAGGTCGGGGAATATCAGCACATTGGCCTGGCCGGCAATGGCACTGTGGGGTGCTTTTTTCTTACCGATCGACTCGATAATAGCTGCATCGGCCTGCATTTCCCCGTCGATCTGCAGGGTGGGATCCATTTCCCTGGCTTTCCGCGTAGCTTCCGCCACCTTGTCCACCAGCGGATGTTTAGCGCTCCCTTTTGTGGAAAAACTCAGCATGGCAATGCGGGGTTCGAATCCGGCCAGCACACGCGTTGTGTGGCCCGTGGCCACGGCAATCTCGGCCAGCTCATCGGCTGTCGGATCGGGATGTACGGCGCAGTCGGCAAAAACCATCAAACCGTCGTGGCCGTATTGACTGTCGGGAAGGATCATCAAAAAGGCCCCCGATACCACCGAAATGCCCGGAACAGTTTTTACGAACTGAAAAGCGGGCCGTAGCACATCGCCCGTGGCATTTTCGGCGCCGGCCACCTCCCCGTCGGCATCGCCGGCCTTGATCATCACGGTGGCAAGGTACAGAGGGTTAACGATCAGTGAGGCAGCTTCCTGTTCCGTCAGCCCTTTGTGCTTTCTCAGCTCAACCATCAGGCGGATGTATTCCTCTTTTTTGGGTGGGTTGACCGGATCAATGATCTCCGTTTCCGGAATGTGTTTCAGATGATTTTTTTCCGCCAGCTCCATGATCCGCGCCTTCTCCCCTATCAGGATAATCTTTGCCAATTTTTCCCGGGTGGCTATATCGGCTGCCTGCAGGGTACGTTCTTCATATCCCTCAGGCAATACAATGCGCATGGAATATTTTTTGGCCTGTTCTTTGATTTTCGAAATTAATTCCATTGTATATCAGCAATTTACTGTTTTTATTTCTCGCCTCCAAATTTATCCAAAAAAGGGTATATTTCCGCACCTGTGAAATGATTATTGTCAAGAAAGAAATGTGTTACAAAACATCCTGTATCCTGATGACTCGGTACAACGGGAAAATACCATCGTTACTTCTCCGGCGACTCTTCGCATCTTCGGGCTATTGTGGAAAATCAAAGCGGCATAGCCGGTGAAGAAATAATATATCAGTAAAATAATGGTTGATGGTTTTGCCAGTAAGCGAAATGTTAAATACATTTGCATACAAGGTCAGTAAAACCGGTGGAAACGACCGATTGACCATCCGGATTATTCTGGAATAAAAAGCCGGAAATTGAAACAGCTGAGAAAAAAAGGATGGATATGGTTTCTGCTGATCCTTTTTACGGGATATTACAGCAGCATTACCCTGTTCACCCATACCCACACGGTAAACGGGGTAACAATTACCCATTCCCACCCCTGTATCCCGATTTCCGGCAAAGATAATTCCGGTCATCAGCATTCGCCTCAGCAGTATGAGGTCATAGAACATCTGTCTTTCTTTTTCTCAACCCTGGCGGTTTTATTCATCATAACCACACTCCTTGTTCCTATCAAACGAACTTTTCCCCGGAGAATATCCGGCATCCGTCTTTCGTCCGGGGGATATTGCACCTTTCTTCTACGCGCTCCCCCCTTTTCCTGTTTAACCTGAGCAACAACGGATACGTTTCTGGTATTCGTTCCTGAGGTCATTCATCCTGAGTGACTTCTGCAAATTGTTATGGTGAATCATATAAACGGAATCAGAATTTATGAAAAACATATGGGTTTTTATCATTCTTATTTCCACAGGGATGAACGGTTTTTCCCAGAAAAATACCGATACCCATGTATGGGGACATGTATTGAATAAAGCCACAGGACGCCATGTTCCTTATATACATATTGCCCTGAAAGGAACCGCCCTGGGCACGGCCACCGATGCCACAGGTCACTACTTCCTGACAAACCTGCCTACAGGCACCTTTACCCTGACTGCTTCCGGGGTAGGCTATAAAACTGTGGAGCGTGAAATTGAACTGAAGGCCGGGCAAAGTCTGGAAGTTAATTTTGAAATTGAAGAAGATGTAATCATGCTGGATTATATTGTGGTTTCCGCAAACCGGAAAGAAACCCTGCGAAAAGAAGCCCCGGCCATTGTCAACATTATCTATCCCAGACTATTTGAAAATACCGGGGCGGTATGTCTGGCTCAGGGACTGAATTTCCAGCCCGGATTGCGCATGGAGACCAATTGCCAGAACTGCGGGTTCCAGCAGGTAAGAATAAACGGCATGGATGGGAATTATACGCAGATATTAATGGATGGCCGGCCTGTATTTAGCTCGCTGGCAGGAATATATGCCATAGAACAAATACCTGTCAATATGATTGAGCGGGTTGAAATTATCCGCGGAGGTGGTTCCGCTATGTACGGATCAAATGCCATAGCCGGAACCATCAATATCATAACCAGGGAACCGGAAACCAACTCGGCCAGCCTGTCGAATACAACAAATCTTATCGGAGGCACCAGTGCCGACCTGAATACCAGTCTGAATACCTCGGTGATTTCAGACGATTATTCGGCAGGTTTGACCATTTTCGGATCTTCCAGAATGAGAAATCCATACGACCATAACGGAGACGGGTATACTGAAATCGGCAAGCTCAATGCATCCAGCGCCGGTTTCCGCGGTTATTACAGAACGGGCAGTTACGGCAAGCTCAGTGTGGAATATCACCACCTGAATGAATTCCGGCGTGGAGGAAACAAACTGGATCATCCACCGCATAAAACCGAGATCACCGAACAGACTGACCATCTGATCGATGCCGGAAGTCTGCAGTACACCGCCTCTACAAAAGACGGCCAGCACCGTTTCAATATGTATGCTTCCGCCCAGCATATTCACCGGAAAAGCTATTACGGAACCGGAAAAGATCCCGAAGCTTACGGAAAAACCCTTGATCTGACGTGTATATCAGGCTTCCAGTATACCCTGAAGGCCGATACCCTGGTCTTTATGCCCTCTGAACTGACAGTGGGCGCGGAATACCTGGTCAACCGGCTGAACGATGAGATGCTGGGATATGATCGTTTCATCGAGCAATCGGCCGATATCGGCAGCATGTTTATACAGAATGAATGGAAAAATGAAAATACCGGCATACTAGTGGGTCTCCGGCTGGACAAACATAGCCTGATCGATCATCCCGTACTGAGCCCACGTCTGAATTTCCGTTTCAATCTGACAGAAAATGTGAACCTGAGATCCGGCTATTCAACCGGTTTCAGAGCCCCTCAGACATTTGACGAAGACCTGCATATCACGGCCGTGGGAGGTAATGTGGCCCTGATCACGAACGATCCGGGCCTGGAAACGGAGAAATCACATAATTTTACCGTTTCAGCAGACTTGTATAAAAATTCCGGTAAGGTGCCCGCCAGTATTCTGCTGGAAGGTTTTTATATTTCCCTCGAAAATATCTTTGTTGTGGAAGAAGCAGGTACTGACGCTGAGGGAAACCTGATCCTGGAAAGAAGGAACGGCACAGGGGCGGTCATTAAAGGGATACATGTGGAAGGCAGGATCGTTCCCTCCCGAACGATACAGCTGCAGTTTGGGATGTCCTTTCAGAAAAGCCTTTACAGCAAGCCCCGGGCGTGGAGTGAGAACGAAAACATCGAACCGCAGAGAAAGATGTTCCGCTCACCCAGCCATTACGGATACTTTACCGCTTCATGGACACCCTCCGAAAATTTTTCCATGAATTTTTCGGGGAACTATACGGGCCCTATGCTGGTTCAACATTTCGCCGGATATATTCCTGAAGATGCCGAAGTGGAAACACCCCCGTTTTTCGATACCACCCTGAAAATTGCCCGGGATATCCATATCGGCGGACACTGTGTTTTGCAATTGAACGGGGGTGTGCAGAATATCCTGAACAGTTACCAGGATGATTTTGACCGTGGTGAATACCGCGATGCAGGGTATATTTACGGCCCTTCTCTTCCCCGGACATTCTTTCTGGGAATGAAGTTCAATATGTAGCCGAAAGGTAAAAAAGCATGGTATGGGAAAAGGAAGAGGATGTATACAACAGAATTTGCCGAAAAAGTCAGCAATTTTTATTCTTCTTATCTTTACCAATTATATATCCTTGGCATGGAGTTAATGAAAATCCAGGGGTTTTCTTAAGCTTATGTCTTTTTGTTATTCACTTTTTGGTTGATTTATAAACATCCTCTTCCCTGATTATTCTACTGATATTTAATGATATGTGCAAATCCCTCAAAAAGACTTTCGAATTTGAAGGCACAGAATATTACGTAGTTGTTGCTATACAACATAAAGCCGGAAATTTTAAGAAAAATTCCTTTCAAACCTTCAGAATAAATTCATCGGCGTCGGAGAGCACGGGGAATTTATTTCTGAACTCACGAAGCTCATTCAGGGAAAGGGAAAAAGTTTCCGTGCGGTTCTCCGTTTCCTTCAAATGGCAGAGAACCCTGCCCCGGGCATCCACCACCATGGAGTCGCCTGTATACGCAATATCCCGGCCATCCGACCCGGTACGGTTCACTCCGGCCACCACACACTGGTTCTCCAGGGCCCGGGCCTTCAGCAAAGCCATCCATACCTCCCTGCGCGGTGCCGGCCAGTTGGCCACATACAGCAACAGGTCGTACTCTCCCCGGTTACGAGACCATACCGGAAAACGCAGGTCGTAACAGATCAGGGGGCAGATCCTCCATCCCCGGTACGAAACCACCAGCCGTTCCGTTCCGGCCGAATAATACCGGTGCTCGTCCCCCATCCGGAACAGATGTCGTTTGTCGTAAACCGCTATCTTTCCCCCCGGCGCAGCCCACACCAGCCGGTTGAAATAGTTGCCGTTTTCCCGGATAATAAGGCTTCCGGTGATGGCGGCTCCCGTTTTTTTCGCTGTTTCCCGCATCCAGCTTACGGTGGGGCCGTCCATGGTTTCGGCCAGTTTTCCGGGTTCCATGGAAAAGCCCGTAGTGAACATCTCGGGCAGGATCACCAGGTGGGTTTCCCCGGCCAGATCGGCACACACCCGGCTGAAATATTCCCGGTTCTTTCCGGGTTCTTCCCAGAAAAGGCCGGTCTGTACGATGGATATCTTCAGCCTGTTCATGCGGCAAGGTTTTTTATACGTTATCTTCCGGTTTTTCAAAGCCGGTCCTTTCCATCTTCCCCCAGCTTTTCTTTCCGATAAAGAAATCGTAATTACCCTTCACGGCCCAAAGGACAGTGAGCGGGTGATAAAAGAAAGGTTCCAGGAAAGCCGTTCCAATCAGCCTGAATACATCGCGCCTCTTTTCGTATTTGTGGAAGGTCATTTCCTCGAACAGCACGGCCCAGATGGAAAGGGAAACCGCGAAGGTATAGACAAACCCAAGCAGGAGTAGGAAGAACGACCAGTTGATATGCCCCAGTACGGCCAGGATGCTGAAATAGATCAGCCCGAAGAACTCTACCAGGGGAGCCAGCCACTCGAAGAAAAACCAGTAAGTATATCCCAGCATACCGAATTTGCCGTATTTAGGATTCATAAAGATCTTCCGGTGCAGCCACAGGGTTTCGGCGGTGCCCCTGGTCCAGCGGTTCCGCTGCCGTCCCAGGATGCGCATTCTTTCGGGTACTTCGGTCCAGCACAGTGGGTCGGGAATATAGGTCACTTCATAGGGTACCTTTTCCTCGGCCATCAGCCGGCGCATCCGTACCACCAGTTCCATATCTTCCCCCACCGTTTCGGTGCTGTATCCTCCGGCACGGATCATGGTCTCCCGGTCGAACATCCCCAGGGCACCCGAGATCAGCAGTAACCCGTCGAGTTTGGCCCAGGCCATCCTTCCCATCAGGAAAGCACGGGTGTACTCCAGCACCTGTACCCGGGCCAGAAAATTACCGGGAAGATGCACCCGGCGTACCAGTCCGCCCTCGATCTCACAGGAATTGGCAATGCGGAGCACCCCGCCGGTACCGATCACTTTTTTGCCTTTTTCTTCCAGAAAGGGTTTGACCATTTTCAGCAGGGCATCGGGTTCCATGATTGAATCGGCATCGATACTGACCACCAGCTTGTTTTTCGATACATTGATGCCGGCATTCAGGGAATCGGCCTTTCCCCCGTTCACCTTGTCAATGACCGTCAGTTTCTTGAACGAACGGTTCCTGGATTTGTACACCCCCCGGATCCTTTTGCAGGGAATACGGTAGTCGAAGAAATAATTCACCCGTTCCAGATCGTAGGCCTCGATGATCTTTTTCAGGGTATCATCCTTGCTTCCGTCGTTGACCACGATCACTTCGAAATCATTGTAATAGAGCGAGAGCAGGGCCCGGATATTGGCCACAATGGATTTGCTTTCGTTGTAGGCGGGAGCAATGACCGAAATGGTGGGGATCAGCGGTGCCAGGATGATGGAGTTGTAATCCACATAGCTGTTCTTTCGCAGGTAGCGGGTAAGCATCACCGCCGAAAACACAGCCAGGATTACATAGGCGGAGAATATGATGACCGTAAGGACAAAGATGAAGTTGTACAGCACGAATTCCAGTATGTCGATCCATTTCTCCATCAGAAAATGCGTTTGTCCAGCACGTGTTTGATAATGATCTGGTAATTCTTGTAATCGGATTGCATCATTTTTCCCAGGGTTTCCTCCCCCACCGGTCCCATCCGCTGAATGGCCTTGGCGGCCTCGATCTGCAGCTGCACGTCGTCTTCCCGGTCAATCACCAGTTGCAGGAATTTCAGCACCATCTGATCGGGCATTTTGCCCATGGCTTTCACAATTTCCAGACAATTTTCATAAGGTTCCTGCTTATACATTCTTTTCAGGGGAAGAATGGCTTCGCGGTATTTCACATCTCCCAGTACCCGGATGGCGGTTTTCCTTACCTCCGGGTCGGGATGGTCGAGAAGTTCAATGATCAGGGGGTAGGCCTCTTCCTGTTTGAAGATGGCGATCATTTTGAGGGAAAAGATCACGATCGAGGTGTTGGAGGAACGCAGCCACCGGCTGAAAGGCGGGGGTGTGAGTTCATGATGGATCAGCATCTCATGCACGGTCATCTGTTCCCACAGGGAAAAGGGCATTTTCAGGTAATCCAGAAATTCGTACGGATGTTCGTCGCCCAGCTTTACCAGGGCCAGCTGAGCCTCCATCCTGAGGATATCGTTCCGCGAGTGCAGGCATCGGATGATCTCATCGTTGGCATCGCGGATATCCATAAAAGCCAGCTCTCTGAACCCTTTGACCTTGATATGCCAGCGGCGGCTCCGGGCTTTTTTGATCGAATCGTGATGCAATCCGGTGCGTATGTACAGGTCGCGCAGTTTTTCGGCGGCCTCTCCCCTAAGGTTCACACTCAGGTCGATCATCTGGTCGATCAGAATTTTCCGCTTAAAGGAATTGGAAGCGATCTTCTGCAAACGCAAAGGCACTCCTTCGGGCAGTTCCTGGTCGAACAGGTAGTTCATCAGCACCCGCTGGTATTTTTCCTTCAGGTTCTCTTCCATCTTTGCCAGCCGTTCATTCCGGTTCCGGTTGATCAGGATCACCACCAGAAGGACCAGCATGGTAAGGATGGAGTAGATGATCACCCCGTAAAGGATCAGCACGAATACGGTGGAGCGGCCATAATCGCGTTCGGCAATGAACCTTCTGAGCCGGTTCCCCTCCGTCTCTGGCCGGGAAAGGACCGTTTCAGCCGCTGCGGTATCGGCAACGGCCGGTTCCTCTTTCACAACGGAAATAACCGTATCCTGAGCCGGTGCAGCGCTGTCGGGTGGAAAGATCCAGGTTCCCCGTTTCATTCCCGGAATGGGCCTTCCCGAGCGGGTTACCCGGGTTCCTTTCAGGAAAACCACCGCAAAGGCATCGTCCAGGCCCAGGGAATCGGCAAATGTCCCGGCTTCTGCAAGCCCGGGGAAGGGCCCCGTATAATACCGGTAATACCCGTCGCGGAACTCAGTAAAAACCGGCAGGTCCAGGTTAAAATGGCGGGCAACAAATTCGGCCGGCAATTTTTCCCTGCGGGAAGAGATCTGGATCAGATAAACGGGATGACCGGAGGTAAGCAGGGTGTCATATACCGGTTGCTCCCTTTCCGGAAGGGAAAATCCCTGAAGAAGGATCAGGAACAATATGGCACCAGCCTGTTTCTTCATGCAGTAAAACCTCCTAAAAACCATATCTGAATCCCAGCCTCAGGTCGTACCGGTTTCGTTTTTCCCCGTCGGCAAATTCTTCCCGTGAATAGCCTGCCAACAGGTGTATCATCCAGTTCCCTGCCAGCCGGTACTGGCCACCCGCACGAAACATTGCGGTATGGAGCCTTTCCATGTCGGATGAAGCCAGCATGGGTTCATCGGGAGAGGTACCGGTTCCGGCCATAACCTGCAGGTACTGCTCCGCATCGCCCAGGTAGCGCCGGGCTGTGAGGAACCAGGCCGACGACCAGCCGTATGGTTTGTGAAAGACATAGGGACGCAGGGTCAGCCAGTATTTACCGGCATACTTTTCGAGCGATCCCGTATAGAACAGAAAACCGTCGGTCCACTTCAGGTACCGGAAGCCTGCCGAAACCACCATATCATGCGGGATCGTGTAAAACCATTCTCCTCCTGCCCGGTAACGGGGAAAAAAATTTCCGGGAGAAATCCCCGCATTGAGATACAGGTAGCTTTTGCAGCCCAGGGAAGGATAGGCATCCAGTTCAAGCTGGTTTTCCGTATTATTGCCGAAGGTTTCCTCCCGTCGTGCCAGGTAGCCGTTGTTGAGCTTCAGTAAGAACCGGCTGTTACATGCCTCCCCCTCCACTGACAGGGAAAGCACATGCCAGTTCCTCAGGTAAGGCAGGCTGAAGTGATCATAATAATATTCCACCCCAAGGGACGAGGGAAAAACCACCGCCCGTGCCAGCCGGTAAAGGCTGTCGGCACCGGGATATTGAGGCACCGTATCGGCCAGGGCATTCAGAGCCGCCCAGGTTTCTTTCCGTTTTCCTTCACGGGAAAAAACCAGGGCTTTCTGATACAGAAGTCCGGGGTGCCGGGGACGGATTTCCAGGCCTTTCTCAATGGCCGGCAGCGCCTCTCCGGGAGTGCCCGCCCAGTATTCCACCCGGGCCAGGGCTTCAATGGCATCGGGGCGGCCCGGATCGATAAGAAGAGCTTCCCTGAGCCAGTAACGGGCCGAATCGAATTGTTCCTCCCAGGCCCAGGTATTGCCTGCCAGGATATAGGCATCGGTATAGTCGGGAAAGCTGTCAATCAGCCGGTAGCAACATTTCCTGGCATGCCGGTATTCACCCTGAAAAGCGAGTTCCCTGGCCCGGAAGAAGAGGCTGTCGGGATCGCCTGTCACAATCCGGCCCGCCTTCACTTCACCAGGAGCAAAGGCAACGATCAGCAAAAACGGCAGAAGAATGTTACCTGGATTCCATCTCATTTTTCCTGTGACATCATCTTTTTCAGGCGCAGCAACAAATCGCCGGGATTGAAAGGTTTAGTAATATAATCATTGGCGCCCAGTTCGAATGCATGCATGATGGTGTCTTCCAGTCCCACACGGGAAAGAACCAGCACCGGTATCGGGCTGTCGAGTTCTTCCCTCACATACCGAATCAGTTCCAGGCCACTGAAATAGGGCACATGAATATCTGTGAGCAACACATGGATGTTCCCCCGGCTGAGAAGTTCCCTGGCTTCTTTTCCGTCTTTGGCCAGGAAAATGGAATACCCTGCATTCCTGAGGGTATGTTCCAGGGCTTTCAGGGTCAGGTAATCATCCTCACAGATCAGTATATTGATTGGTTCGGTCATTACAAAGAAAAATCCTCTTTTAGCACGTTTACCACTTCGGTTCCCATTTGATCGATCTCTTCCATCAGCCGGGGAAGGTTTTCATGCATTACCCCTTCCGAAACACAATCTTCCACCCGCCTGATCTTTTCTTCCACGGAGGTAATGCCCAGAAAGCTCAATCCCGGAGCAAACTTGTGTAATTCGGCCGCCAGGTCGTTCCAGTTCTTTTCCCGGCAGTAATTTTTCATCCGCTGCAAAACCACCGGAGTGTTCTGAACGAAATATTTCAACATTTCCAGCACAAATCTTTCATCGGTTCCGGCAACCTGCATTACATACTTCAGATCATAATAACCTTTTCTTGTTTTTCTGGGTAAAGACATGCCAAATAAACTACGATACTAAAACTATACTAAGAACCCGTCAGTTTTCAAATAAGAAAAATCCATTTTAATGATCTAAAATGGATCCATGGGTAACAGTTAAACCATACCGCACCTTTCATTCTGCCGAACAGCTTTTCTCCCAGTAATCATACAGAATATTACGCATCAGGGGATTGTAGTATTTCCAGAAAAAGTTGTGGGTGGATTTGTAATCAAACCGGAGATTGATACAATTCAGCTTTTCAAATCCGTTGAAACGGGAAGAGAAAATCCCGACGGGGTTTTTTGCAAAATCGGCTGCAAAATAATAGTAATTTTTATCTCCGGGTCCTTTCACCACCGCCGGGAATATATCGGGAATGATGTTGGCCACCATAATGGAATCGCCCAGTTCGTTCGGGTAGATCTTGAACCAGCTGATCACATCGTTATCATCGGTTTCTATGACCTCAAACCACTGGGAATAGGCAATTTTATAAGGTAGTTCATATTTTTCCATGTATTCATGCGGCGTAACGATAAAAGGAGCATCGAAATCGAGGTGGGTCTGGTTCTCGAGCACTACTACCCGGTCGTCGTTTTTTACAAATACAATGCCTGAGCGCGTAAAATCCCAGTCTTTGTGGTATTGTTCGCGGTAAAGTTCAAGTATCCATTTGGGAAATTCCGGATTTTTTATGGTATCGAGGCTGAAAAAATACCTTCCCGACCATTCCGACCAGCTGACATTCAGCAGGTTTTCCATTTTGATTCTTTCCAGCGGAGGTGTGGGATGCCCCAGGGTATTGTATTCGGCGATCACCAGTTTATTCCGGTCGCACATTTCCTTCAGCAACAGGTAATCGCTGTTGTTCAGGCCTCCGTATATCATACGCGACCTGCGGCTGCGGTTGATCCCCCTGTACCAGTCATTGAAATACACACCGTAAGTATCTGTTAGATAAATAACGTCATTCTGTTCTGCCAGGTTAATGATCTCCGACAGTCGTACCCTGGCAATATCATACATTTTGTTTCGCAACGGCTTCTGTGGCATAAATCCGAAATAGTCTTTTCTGAAGTTATACCCGTTGTTGGATTCCTTATTGACGTACCGGTTTTGATTCAGTATCCAGAAAAATGAACGGTGTTCTTCTTTTTCCAGATCCGGTACGGTTTTGTCAATAACAAGTACATTAAGGGGTTTCTTTGGCTGGAACGCCCATTTAAAAAAGCTGCAGGTTGGAACGATCAGAAGGATTACCAAGATAACAATCAGAATGACAACCGATCTTTTCATGGATTATTTGGATATGATGACTTGTTGGTAAAATTGGACATGATGACTTGTTGGTAAAATTCCTGAATTAATTTCTTTCCTTTCATCCGGTTTCACACCTTTGCCCGAATAGTACAGCATAAATGTATTAATTTTCTTCAATAAAAAAAATTTTCCACCCGGCATCAGCAGGCATTTTCCCGGCAACAGGAAGCGGTTTGTTATGTGGTCGGAAGCTTTCATTTTTCCGGTTGATTTCATTCGGAATGAACAGATTGGTATTTCATTGCTTTAGGCAGAAAGGCCTTCATATCCCTGATCCTTTTTTCATCGGAAGGGTGGGTACTGAGGAATTCCGGGAGTTTCTGGCTTCCGGCAGCGGCCATTCTTTCCCAGAAATCAATGGCCGATTCCGGATTGTATCCTGCCATGGCCATAAAGATCATTCCCAGTCGATCGGCTTCGGTTTCATGGACCCGGGAATAGGGTAATATCACGCCCAGGGAGCTGGTGATCCCGTAAGCGGCCATAAACCACTGCCGGGTTTCTTCAGGTTTCTGATCGATGGCCACCGACAGGACAACACCTCCCGTCTGTACAAGCAAAGCCTGGCTCATCCGTTCGTTCCCGTGCCTGGCCACAGCATGGGCTATTTCATGCCCCATCACCACGGCTATGCCTTTTTCGTCACGGCAATAAGGAAGGATGCCTGTATAGAATACCACTTTCCCTCCCGGCATGCACCAGGCGTTGGGCACTTCATTGTCCACCAGATGGAACTCCCAGTCAAAATACCGCAAACGATCGTTCAGTTTGTTCTCCCGTAAAAAGTTTTCAACAGCAGCTGCTATTTTTCTACCGACCTTTTTCACCAGGGCCTGTTCGGTCCCCCGGGTTACCGCCGGTGTGGTATCAAG
>Ga0190334_1000601_pt1 | contig 17383 bp, 14 predicted proteins | sample 48720478_MG_FD_161270 | JGI IMG/M metagenome (GOLD analysis project Ga0190334, IMG submission 161270) | Hydrothermal vent sediment bacterial communities from Southern Trench, Guaymas Basin, Mexico - 4872-04-7-8_MG | ecosystem: Environmental > Aquatic > Marine > Hydrothermal vents > Sediment ...
CCAGTCCCACCAAACATGATGTGGACACCCACTATGCCTCCTACTTACACAATACAAGAAACTGATCTCTAATGCTGAGTGTTAACGGGGAGCCAGAAGGCTCCCCGTTAAAAGTATGGGGCTTCAGATAAGGTTTTATCTGTAAACCATCTTGATGCAATCAACAACAGTATCGGATGTGCTTAAAGCATTATTCTTAATGGAAAAAGCGTGAATCCAACCTCTACTCCAGAATAGCTCCGTGCTCAATCAGTATTTTCCTGAGCTCTGTCACATCCACATCTAACGGAGAATCCAAATGATTTTCGATGATTAGCGCAGCCGCCTTACCGGCCGCCTGCCCCATCATTGAAGCTGTCGTCATAACTCTCGCTGAAGAAAGGGCTAACTGATCAGCGGAAAGACATCTACCGGCAACCAAAAGGTTCTTAGCATCTTTCGGAATCAGTGATCTGTAAGGAATATGGTATGGTGGAACTTCTAGTGCTTCTGAAGAAACTATATGTTCCCTTTTATCGGTATTCGGATCCAAGGCATCCAGGTAGAATCTCCCGACAGCAATACCATCATCGAATTTTCTTCCGATTCTTAGATCATCCACAACGAGAACGTATTCCCCGATAATTCTCCAACTTTCCCTAATTCCAATCTGCATGCTCGCATAGTCATATTTGTAGGTTTTAACCGAAATTTTGTCTTCAGATAATCCTGTTCGATGAGCAAACTCTTGCAGATAACCAACTATTGAGAATATTTGACTTCGAGCGAACACTTCTGCCCTTGATAATGACAAACCATCGGTCGGATCGAAACCAATGACTTTGAACTTAACGCCCACTTTTCCATCAGGCTCTGGCCATAAACTCACCATTGGCACGTTCTCCGGTGAGTATTTAGTAATATCTTCAGGCAAACTATTCGGTCTTTCTCTTCTCACATCACGCATAAAAAAGATCAAAGACATTGGTAGAGCTTTATGAAACAATGGATCTCCGCTCACACATGGGAAACCTCCATACCTCGCAACAACCCCATCTCCAGTGCAATCAATAACAACTCGTGGCTTTATTGCCTGAACTCCACTGACATTGTGAACGAGAACGGCCTCAATTTTTTGATTTTCAGTCACAACATCGACCATACGCGTATGAACAAGAAGCTTAATCCCTTCTTTCACAGCCATGTCTTGAAGCACAAGTTTTAGTACCTCATGATCAAAGGGTCTTGCTTCTCTCTTTTCATATGGTTCATATGGAGATATTGCATCCAAACGCTCAAGTTTCCACACTATTTCATCGAATACTTCTCCCTGCCCTTTGGTTTCTCCACAAAAAGCTCCCACACCACCAACAGCCGCTAAACCTCCAAGTACAGAATATTGTTCTATCAGCATAACATCGACTCCGGCTCTTTTCGCGGCAACAGCAGCAGAGAAACCAGCTATTCCACCACCAACAACGAGCAAATCAGGATTATCGATGACACGTACTTCTTTTGTATATTCCATATAGGGACGCATGAAATTCCCTCCTGACAGTAGTTTAAACCTTCAACCCTTTAATGATCCACCCATCAATCCGCTCACAATAAACCGCTGAATAATTAATAAAAAGAATATCATGGGAATCATTTGCAACACCGATGCGGCAAAGACCTGACCCCAAGACGGACCTGTTAGTCCCCCCATCATTTCAGCGATGAGAACAGGAGTGGTTTGTGATCCCGAGCTGGTGAACAAAAACGCAAAAATATACTCATTCCATGAATATATTCCTACAAGTATCGAAACAGCAACGGCGGTTGGAGCTACAAGAGGTATAAGAATTCTCACGAAACTCTGGAATTGCGTGCAACCATCTACCAACGCTGCTTCCTCGAGTTCCCGAGGAATGCGATCAAATGCCGTTTTGAAGATCCATGTCATTATGGCAACTTCGAAAGCTGAGTACAGAAGAACCAGCACTGCTCTTGGGTCGACAGTTTTGTTCATTGAATTCAAGACTGGATACAGAGGTATAGAGATTATTATTGGAGGGAACATCCTTATAACAAGCAAGAAAATTGCTGAATTTTTGACAAGCTTGCCAGAAAACCTCGAGTAAGCAAAACCCGCCAACAAGCTCACAGCTACCGTTAGAAGAACGGCAGCAAGGGTCACAATTAAACTATTAGCCAAAGCTGTTGGAAACGATGACCAATTCTTAAAAAGTTCCAGAAAATTCACAGTTGTGAACTCGCTCGGAAAAATCTTGGGAGGATACGCGAATATATTTCTGGGCATCTTGAAAGCAGAGATAACAATGTAGTAAATCGGAAAAATGGACCATACGACAACGAGAAGCATCAATATCCATTCACCAAATCGGGCGATTTTTTTTCGACTTTTTGGATTAATACGCAATGTGGCCATTGAGATCACACACCTTTCTTGCTTCCAAACATCTGTGTGTACATCGTCCGAATTTGCGGTAGTGAAAAAAGCATAGTAACAAGTAATATGATCCATCCTATAGCTGCGGCTCGCCCCCAATTCCAGTATGAGAAACCTTGTTTATACAAGTATATGGCGAGTGTTTCAGTCGATCTGAATGGACCTCCTTTTGTAAGAAGCCAGATCTCGCCAAAAGATCTTAAACTGATCATCAGTCTAAATGTAGCCACAACGATTAAGGTGGGAGTCAACAAAGGCATGGTGATTTTTGTAAATTGTTTCCAGTGTGAAGCGCCATCAATTGAAGCAGCTTCATAAAGCTCCGTTGGGATAGAAATTCTCGCTGGATACAGAATCACAAAAGAGAAGGGCACAGAATACCATGTATACACTAAGATGACTGCAAGCATCGCTGTAACGGGATTGGATAACCAAGGTGATTTGAGCAACCCCATCTCTTTGAAAAAATAGCTAATAATGCCAACGTTGTAGTCAATCATGTATTTCCAAATGTTTACTGTAACAACTGGACTTAACGCATAAGGCAGTAAAACGCAAGTTACCCACAACTTTTGAGCTTTGAAACCCTTTGCAAGAACTACAGTGAAGGCAAGAGCAAGGACAATTTGTAAAACAACAGAGGTCACAACAAATATAGCCGTATTCTTGAAAGAATTCCAGAAATTCGGGTCAGAAAAAACATATGAATAGTTTTTGAACCCAATGAAGAATATATTCCTTCCAGGTTCATATCGGGAAAAGCTTAATACCAACGACCACAACTCGGGTACTGCAACAACGAGCAATGAAAGAATAAAGGCGGGAAGAACAAGATATCTACCAGATCCCGATTTTTCAGAAGAAAACACTTTTAATATCACCTTCCTCTATTTCTCTCTGTCAATTCTTTATTCATAAAGCAGAAGGGACCTTCCCCCTCTGCTTTATGAAGAACCATTTTGATGTGGTGTTTACACGTAGTAACCTTACCTCGGGAGGAGTGGCTCGACCCTTTTCGCCGCATCAATCATAGCTTGACTGGGATCTTTCCTGCCAACTATCGCCAATATTGCCTCTTCCTTGAATATATCAGCAACTTCTGGTAAATTGTCGAAAGACGGCCATAAGGGTCTGCCAACATTTAGAGCTTCAGCTGCGTCCTGCGCATAAGGAATTGACGAAGCATATCGCTCATCCCGTAAAATGTTCACTTTCACAGGACCATTTCCATTCAAGCCCATATTGAGCGTGCTTTCATCAGATGAAAGCCACTTAATGAAAGCCCAAGCTTTCTCCTTATTTTCCGCTGAAGTGTTCTTAGGTATCCCCATAGCCCAGAAGTCCGTTTTAACAGGAACCACCTCAAAGTCAACAGTCTCAGAAGCTGGAAACTTGCAGAATCCCACATGTTCAGCGATGGACGACTTCGAAGGATCGGTAAGCTTGTAATAGTAATTGGCAGATCTTACATCAAATGCGAGTTGTCCGTTCATCATTAAGGTGAGCCAATCATCGGCCACCATATTCATGAAATCACTTGGAATGACGCCTTGCTCATACAACTCTCTTGCGACCTTGAGTGCCTTTATCATAGGTTCTTCTGTGAATTTGATATTGAAATCCTCGTCAATGAAGTCTCCTCCAAACGCCCGAGCCCAGTGTATGATCTCTTGAGGAACTTCGCATCTTATCCCATAAATGCGAGCCCCGTCTTCGCGAACACCTGATACAGCCTTGGCCATATCGATCAGCTCTTCAAAGGATGATGGAGGCGCAGTAAATCCATGATCTTGCAGGATCTTTTTGTTGTAGAAAATTAGAGACGCATTGGCTCTCATGGGGATGGCATATATCTTGCCATTAAATGTTACCGATTTCATAAGACCACTGGAGAACCCAGAAAAATTCTCGATGGGATCTTTGTCAAGAAATCCGTTCAGCGGTGTCAATAGTTCGATCATTCTTGGTGTCAACCAGTCACTATTGATAAAGGCAAGACCGACATTGGTAGAACGAAGCGATAATTCCCTGTAAACTACATCTAACATCCCCGGCCAAGGTAGTGTTCGCCAATTTAAGAATATCCCCGTGGCTTTTTCAAATTCTCCAGCTACGTCTATCTTCGCTCCCGTGTTACCCACCGACACATCCCTGTGAACAGCATGCGATAAAATCTCCAGCGTCTCAGTCGCAAACACCATGAGCGAAAGTCCTACTAACATGACAAGCAACACCAAAGTAAGCGAGAATCTTCTCTTCATACCTCATTCACCTCCTGAGTAGTGTTGTAAATCAAATGTGACATTTTTTCCATAAACCAATCAATTGCGCAGGAAAAATTCACGGATTTCATCACAGCACTTTAAACTTGATACCTGAAATTTCACAGAAAAGCTCCAGCTCTCTTAAGTAGTCACCGTAGACGCCATGAATATGATTGGAACCATAATTTGCCAAAAATCTGTCTGGTGATACTTTCATTCTTGCGAAAGCGTGAGGCCATTCGATCTGCGTATTTCTCGCCTTCTGCTCGTTTTTCTCCTCGCCGAAGTCCAGAAACTCAGCTTTAGTGACACTCATAACATACTCACCGTCTTTGCGAGTGAGTCGTGCAAGTGTCACCTCACCGGGAGCAGCTATGTGGCGCACTGATGCCCCTCCTGCTGGGAAATAAAAACTTTCCGGATACAGCTCCACTTTTGCCATGTTGACCGCGGGATCATAGGATCTTGCAGCAAAGAAGGTGGCGTGCTCTCCTGAATTACACAAATCAAAGAAATCATCTTCTGCATCGTAGTGTCTGACATCGGCAAACAGCACTGGTTGATCCGATATGAGTTTCAAAATCTGCATAGTCAAAGCTCCATCAGAATCCGCTTCTGTAGCACAGATAAATGGTTCCTTCTTGCCATCCCAATCGTATGGATCGTTCATGAATGCCTCCGCGATATCCATCGTCACAAAATGTTCTGTTAATTCCGGCTGAGCCTTAACCCCTATGAAATCGAGTTCCATGTTTTCAGAAATTTTCTTCAGTGCGTAGTAGCTTTTGATCTGAAGTTCTAACTTTTCGGGAGTGAGCTGCTTACAGTCGTAGTGAACCTTTTTTGCGAGTTTCTCTATCCATTCTCTTCCGCGCTTTGCATCTGTATCAGGAACTTTTTTGCTCTGCTCAACGATTTCCAATTGATCGATGTGTTCAATATCAATGCCAAAAATCTTGTTCCACAAATCAACGTTTGGAACAGCCGTGTACATTCCCATTGGTCTTCCACCAAACAAGCCATATCGCTGGCCTCTCAGCTCATTCTTGGCAGTAGCCGCTTTGATGAAGCTGAGGACTTTTGCAAGTACTTCTTTGTCTTCAATATCACCCCACACTCTGTGTGCGCTTGTGCCATCCTGATCCAATGCGCCGGCGGCTGCAAGCATTCCAACCATGCCTGGATACTTTGGATTTATATTGCCAAAGAGCAAATACGGACCTGGTGCAAACTTGCTCGCGATAACGCTCAAATGTGGGAAAGCCCAAACAGCATAGTTAAACACCGTCATCTGTGCTCCCTTTTCAGCTAATTTCAAGGACTCTTTCTTTGCAAGTGATGGCTTCCAGATGATCTCCCGGGATCTTATCACTTCTACTTCATTTGTCGCTTCAAGCTGCTTTACAAACCTATCTTCAAAGGTTTTGTTTATGTCTAATAGATCCTTATGAACGTACTCCCTTCCATCAGAAAAGGTGAGAATGCCTATTCTTCTTTTCAACGTAATCACCTCTTTTTTGTAATGTAACGCACACGTTTGCGTAATTTAGAATACTCTTCTGAAAGCTGCCAAGTCAAGTGTCAATAGACAATGTTTACGTGAGAAAGAATGAATTTCACATCGGTAACTGTACGTCACTCAGTATATCGACATCTAACAATGGTTTTCTGCTTGAATCGTGTTTCAAGGTATGTTGTATAATTTATTTGAAGGGAATACGCAAACGTTTGCGAATGCAGGAGTGAGTTGAATGCGGGTAACCATTAAACAAATAGCTTCAAAACTGGGAGTTAATCCCTCAACTGTATCCAGAGCATTGTCTGGAAAATCGGGTGTTAGTGACCAATTGAGAGAAAAAATAGTGAGAGAAGCTTTGAAAATGGGTTATTTTCCCGACATGACAGCTATGGGTCTCAGAAAGGGGCATACGAAGGTAATAGGTGTTCTAATCCCTGATATATCAAATCCGTTCTTCGCTCAAGCCGTTAGGGGAATGGAAAAGATCTTCTATCCCATGGGATACCAGCTTATTCTGTGCTCTACTGAAGAGAATTCAGAACGTGAAGCAGCGAATTTGAGAATGCTTGTGAGCCAGCGTGTAGAGGGTTTGCTCAGTGCTCCCGTTGATTCGGGAGGCAATGCCGTGATTTACAGAAAAATTCATGCAGAGGGGATCCCAATAGTGTTCTTTGATAGATTAATTCCAGATCTGAAGTTAAGCTCTGTTATAACTGACAACGAGCAGGGCATTCGCGATCTAATGGAATACCTTCATAGGAGAGGGCACAGAAAGTTGGGAATTATAAACTTAAGAGGACGATCTTTTACAGGAAAGGTAAGGCTCAGGAGCGCTATCGAAACAGCCGAAAAGCTTGGAATAGAGATAAGGCAAGAATGGATAAAAGATGGAAACTCAACACAATCTGAAGCATACGAAGCCACTGTTCAGATGCTCTCGCTTAAATCTAAGCCCACAGCAATAATCGTGAACAACAATCTTATGATGCTTGGCACCATGAAGGCACTGAGAGATTTGAAGATAAACGTGCCGAAGGATGTATCCCTTGTGGGTTTTGATGATTCCTATTGGAATCAGATCTTTGATCCACCGATAAGTTGTATCGCGCAAGACCCGGAGCAGATGGGTCTTATCGCCGCTACAATGCTTCTGGACGCTATTTTTCATCATGCAAAGCCAGTTCAAACGGTGCTGAAAGCTCATTTCATCGAAAGAGAATCTGTCTCTGTCATCAGCTAACCACAGTTAGGCCGAAATTCTGAGCTTCATGAACTACTTCGTGGTATTCTGACACGGTGATACGTCTATTTAGTTGAGCAAAGTTATGAGCTTTGTAAGCAGGGTGATACTGATTCATAATATTGATAGGTATATCTTTAGAAACAGAGCTGATAAGTTGCAGAACTCTTTTGCTCTCAGAAATTCCATTTGGGAGAACAAGGTGCCTTACAAACACTCCGCGACAGGCTACACCGTTATCAATCTTGAGCGCTCCAACCTGTCTGTACATCTCTGCAAGCGAGCTTTTAGCAACACGGGTGTATGATTTAGCTTTGGAATATTTCTCAGCCATTTTATCACTGCCGTACTTGAAATCCGGCATGTATATATCTATGATCTTATCAAGCACTTTTAGCGTATCAACTGATTCATAACCTGAAGAATTGTAAACAACAGGTAGAGCTAAACCCATGTGAACTGCAATTGAAATTGCTTCAACAATGGCCGCAACTTGATGAGTAGGAGTAACCAGGTTGATGTTTTGGCAGCCGCTACGTTGCAGTTCTAACATAATGCGCGCAAGTTGCAAACTTGATATCTCTTCTCCCCTGCCTTTTTGACTTATCTCCCAGTTTTGGCAGTAAACACATGAAAGATTGCAGAAGCTGAAGAAAATGGTACCTGAACCACAGCCTCCAACCAAAAAGCTCTCTTCGCCGAAATGAGCTCCGTAACTTGCCACAACTGGCTTAGTTCCGACCCGACATGCCCCAAGTTCACCGGCAATTCTGTTGACACCACACTTTTTTGGACATAAATCACAGGCTGTCATTCTCTTGTATAGTTCCTCTGCTCGAGTTTTGATTTCGTCTTCTTCAAGAAAAAGATAAGATGGATCCACACTTTTCACCCACCACAGATTAAAAAAACGGGCAGCAAAGCCTGCCCGTTTTTATTCTTTAGAAATGATTATCCCGTATTCATCAGCATCAACGATAGCAGTGTCACCTTGAGAGATTTCTCCTGATACTATCTTCTCAGCAAGGGGAGCTTCTAATTCACTTTCTATAACTCTCCGCAGAGGCCTTGCTCCAAGTGCTGGCATGTAGCCACGTTGTGCCAAATACTTCTTGCAGTTTTCAGTGAATTTCAGCGTTATATCCTGCTCTACCAGCCGCTTTCTTAGTATCTCTAACTGCAGTGATACTATCTGCTGCATATGATTCATTTCCAGGGGTTTGAAAACTATTGCCGCATCTATCCTATTTATGAACTCCGGTTTGAAGTGATGCCTCATTTCCTCTTCTATTACTTCCTGTATGTTCTGCGATCCATCTTCGAATGAGTCGAGTATCTTCTCGCTTGCTATGTTGCTTGTCATTATAATTATCGCGTTCTTGAAATCCACTGTGTTGCCTTTTCCATCGGTAAGACGACCATCGTCAAACACCTGAAGAAGCACGTTGAATACCTCGGAGTTGGCCTTTTCTATTTCATCAAGAAGCACAACACTGTACGGTCTCCTTCTTACTTGTTCTGTCAGTTGACCGCCTTCCTCGTAACCGACGTACCCCGGAGGAGCCCCTATAAGGCGGCTAACACTGTGCTTTTCAGTGTATTCTCCCATATCTATTCTTATCAAGGCATCTTCACTTCCAAACAACACTTCTGACAGAGCCTTTGCCAATTCCGTTTTTCCAACGCCCGTTGGACCGAGAAAGAGGAAAACCCCATTCGGTCTCTTAGGATCCTTGATACCTGCCCGAGCTTTGCGTATTGTTTGAGCAACAACCCGGACAGCATCTTCCTGGTCAACTATTCGCTGGTGGAGGATTTCTTCAAGCTTAAGTAGTTTTTCCCTTTCGGATTCGAGCATTTTGGAAACAGGAATACCTGTCCACAACTCGACAGTCTTGCCCACATCATCTTCAGCGACTACTGGATCGGGATTGTCGTCATTTCGTAATCTAACCGCTGATGAAGCTTCATCTATTAGATCTATCGCTTTGTCTGGAAGAAATCTATCGGTTATATATCTCGCACTGAGCTTTGCTGCGGCTATAAGAGCTTCATCGCTTATTTTAACTCCATGATGCTTTTCGAATTCTCCCTTCACTCCTCTGAGTATCTCGATAGTTTCTTCCACACTCGGTTCAGGCACATATACAGGTTGAAAACGTCTTGCCAGAGCTTTGTCCTTCTCTATTCGTTTTCTGTATTCATCTACTGTTGTTGCTCCAATGATCTGCATCTCACCGCGAGCAAGCTCCGGCTTGAATAGGTTAGCTGCATCGAGGGCTCCTTCTGCCGCGCCGGCGCCAACAACTGTGTGAAGTTCATCGATAAAGAGTATGTACTGGCCCGCGTTCTTCTTCACTGCGTCTATTACCTTCTTAAGGCGCTCTTCGAAGTCTCCTCGAAACTTAGTTCCAGCCACTATCCTTCCCATGTCAAGTTTTAATATATGTCTTTTTTTCAAGAAAGGTGGCACGTTACCTTCAACAATTCTTTGGGCAAGTCCTTCTACAACTGCCGTTTTCCCAACTCCAGGATCTCCAATGAGGACGGGGTTGTTCTTGAACTTTCTGGACAGAATTTGAACTGTCCTCTGAATTTCGGTCTTTCGGCCAACAACAGGTAATAGCTTTCCTTCCTTTGCAAGTGCCGTCAGATCTTCAGTGAATTTCAGTAGCACGTCAACGTTTTCTCCTTCAGAAGTGGTGCCTGTCGTTCTCAGATCTCTTATTGCTTCATAGACGTTATCAGGTGTTACTCCATGCCTTGAAAGTATTCGGAAAGTTATCGTACTCGGCGAAAGTATCATTCCAAGCAAGAGATGGTCAGTTCCTATCTTTTCATCTCCCATTCTCTTCGCTTCGCGTCGTGCCTCTTCTAAAACATGCCTCGCATCAGGCGTTATGTATATCTGAGCGACACTACTACCATTTTGAACACTCGAACCTCTCATTCCATATCTTCCAACAAAGGAAGAAGTCTCATCTTTCAAAAGCTCTATATTGACTCCCACCTTCTTGAGAATGTCTACCGCTGCGTTGTCCCCATCTTCAAGAATCGCAAGCAAGATGTGCTCAGAAGACATTTGATTCTGAGAAAATCGAGTCAGAATATCCTGAACAGAAGTAAGTATCCTCTGTGCACTTTCAGTGTAGTCCTTGAAATCCAACAACTGTTTCACCTCCTAAAACAAGGTGGGGCATCTTGCCCCACCTTTGACCTGATTTACTCTACTTTAACTTCCACTGTCTTTGCTTTTCTATCTTCTCGCTTCGGAATTGTTACTTCGAGGACTCCATCTACATATTTAGCCTTCACTTTTTCCGCATCTAAGTAGTCAGGAAGGGCAATGCTTCTTTGAAATTTTCCATAACATCTTTCCGCAATTCGGTAATTTCTTCCCTTTTCTTCATGCTGTGCTTTCTTCTCTCCTGAGATTGTCAGCATGTTGTCTTCTACCTTCACTGTGAAGTCTTTTTTCCTCAGACCTGGAGCTTCAACCTCTATCACTACTGAGTCATCCGTCTCGTAGACGTCCATTTCAGGACTGAAGCCAGATTCCACGAACCTCCGCGAAACAGGGGCAAAGAAGTCATCAAACAATCTGTCTATCTCCTTTTGCAGTTCTCTAAAGGGTTTTACAAAGCTTTCCTCTCTTCTTTTTTCGAGAATCATGCAAACCCCTCCTTTCGCAGAATTTATTATTGTTGTCCTTGATTTTCGCCGCCTGCCTGCTGCTGTTTGACGTTTTCGTACAGGTATTGCCCTATTTTGCCACTTTCCTTTTGCAAATCATCGAAGAGGATTCTAACGCGAGCTATGTCATCTTTGTTTATCGCATCTCTAAGATCTTTCACGAGATTTTCAAGATTTGCCTTGAGATCAGATGGTAGCTTATCTCCGTATTCTTTCAGTGACTTGTCCACACTGTAAGCAAGATCGTCTGCTCTGTTCTTCAGCTCTATCTCTTCGCGTTTTCGTTTGTCTTGTTCTTCATATTTTTGCGCTTCTTCCATCATTCTCTTTATGTCTTCTTCCTTCAATTTGTGACGTCCTGTTACAACCATTGACTGCTCTTTGTTAGAAGCAAGATCTTTGGCAGAGACATGCACAATACCATCACTGTCTATGTCAAATGTAACCTCTATCTGTGGGACTCCTCTTGGTGCTGGTGGTATGTCCACGAGTTTGAAGCTTCCTAAGAATATATTGTCTCTTGCCATAGTTCTTTCTCCTTGATAGATTCTTATCTCAACTTCCGTCTGATAGTCTTCTGCTGTTGTGAACACTTTGCTTTTCTTAACAGGTATTGTCGTATTTCTTGCAATTATTGGCTCCAGGAGTCCTCCCTTCACCTCAATGCCAAGGGTTAGAGGAGTAACATCAACAAGAACCACATCCTGATCCTTAGCTTCACCAGACAGTATCGCTGCCTGAATGGCTGCTCCAACAGCTACAGCTTCATCTGGATTGACTCCCTTGTTAGGCTCCTTACCGAATATTTCCTTTATGAGGTTATGAATCATTGGCGTCCGCGTCATACCACCAACTAAGATCACTTCATCGATCTCGGAAGGCGACAGTTTCGCGTCTTTGAGCGCTCTTTCAATGGGTTCTCTCGTCATTTGAAGCAGATCCTTGGTCAGTGACTCGTAAAGCGATCTTGTAAGCTTCATCTCAAGGTGAAGAGGACCCGAAGCAGTCGCCGTTATGTAAGGCAGATTGATGTCCGTTTCAAGTTTGCTTGAAAGCTCTATCTTCGCCTTTTCCGCGGCATCTCTTAATCTCTGAAGTGCCTGCTTATCCTGTCTTAAATCAACACCATGCTGTTTTTTGAATTCTTCTGCAAGCCAGTCAACGATTCTCTGATCGAAGTCATCGCCGCCGAGATGATTGTTTCCCGATGTCGCCACAACTTGTATCACGCCTTCTCCTATTTCCAATATAGAAACATCGAAAGTACCACCACCCAAATCGTAAACAAGCACTTTCTCTTCTTTCTTTTTATCAAGACCGTATGCCAGTGCGGCGGCTGTAGGTTCGTTTATTATTCTCAGAACCTCAAACCCGGCGATCTGTCCTGCTTCCTTTGTTGCTTGTCTCTGCGCGTCGTTGAAATAGGCAGGACATGTGATAACTGCCCGTTTGATCTCACCGTTTAGATACTGCTCGGCATCTTTCTTCATCTTTTTCAAAACCAGAGCGCTTATCTCCTGTGGTGTGTATTGCTTATCATCAATCTTTACCTTATAATCACTGCCCATTTTTCTTTTAATAGATTTGATTGTTCTCTCTGAGTTCAGAATCATCTGACGTTTCGCTGGTTCACCAACAATTATTTCACCGGTTTTGGTAAAGGCAACAATTGAGGGAGTTACTCTTCCACCTTCAGTATTTGGAATAACCTCTGTGCTTCCATCTGGTTTCATCCAAGCAATGACTGAGTTCGTTGTACCAAGATCAATACCAACAACATATTGCTTTCTTTCGCTCATCATTTCACCTCCTACCACATGCTTCCACATCAATTATAAGTACTCTAAAAACTTCTGTCAAGGCTTCTTGGTAAAATTCGCTCACTATCGTAATTACCATTAAAACGTTGATGTAGCTATCTAAATATTGAGTATATATTATTGTATAGCACTCGTTACTATAGAATGCTACATACACGTGTTTTGTGGTCTGCAGATTATGCGATTTATTCTGTGTGGTATCGTTTATAATAAAGACACCTTAAAACTGTCAGAGAACAGGGGGGTGAACGAGGTGAAAATAACCTGGTATGGACATTCATGCTTTCTCATAGACACAGGCAAAGCAAAAATCATGACTGATCCTTTTGATAGCTCTGTTGGGTATGAAATACCCAATGTAGAACCAGATATCATTACTGAAAGTCATCAACACTTTGATCACAACGCTCATCATCTTATCAAGGGAAACTTTAATCTGATTAGAGATCCAACTGCTACGGAATCCAAAGGCGTTAGGATAACGGGAATCAGCACCTTCCACGATAAGGAAAAAGGCGCTAAAAGAGGATCAAACATCATCTTTATTTACTGGTTTGACAACTTCAAAGTTTCACATTTAGGAGATTTAGGGGATATTCCATCACAAAGTCAACTCGACATGTTGAAAGAGGTTGATGTTCTGATGATTCCCGTTGGAGGAGTTTTCACAATTGGACCAGATGAAGCAAAGAAAATTGTGGAAATTGTGAATCCCCATGTGGTGATTCCCATGCATTACAAAACGCCACGATTGAAGTTCAACCTTTCAGGGGTGGAAGAATTCGTAAAGCTCTTTTCTCTGGTATCAAAACATCCAACTTCTTCTGTGACGCTCTCAGAAAAAATCAAGGAATATTCTCAGAAGGTGATAGTTCTTTCCATTTGAAAGGAGGCAACCATGGAGCTCAAGACGTTGTTCGATGAAAAAACAATACGCGGTAGAATAAGATCTCTGGCAAAGGAAATAGAGTCGTACTATAAAAAAAGAACAAATAACCTCCACGCAGTTTGTATTTTGAAGGGATCGATACACTTTTTCAGTGAGCTGGTAATGGATATAAACATGGATGTAACTTACTCATTCATCCACGTGTCAAGCTACGCGGGAACCGAATCAACAGGAAGAATTCGTGTTAAGTCGTGGATAGACGAATCTATAGAAGGTGAGCATGTACTTGTTGTTGAAGACGTTATTGATACCGGACATACGCTGAAATATATATTGAACTACCTGAGAAGATATCGACCTGCGGATCTCAAAATCGTGACACTCGTGGAAAAGAAAAAACATGACCACGGAATTCCAGTTGATTTTGTTGGTTTTGAAATTGGTGATGTGTTTCTGGTTGGCTATGGTCTCGACTACAACGAAAAATACAGAAACCTCCCATATCTGGGGTATCTGGAATGAGAAGAGGCTCACTCATGGTTGCTGCGCTCGTAGTTCTCACAACAGTGTTCATTGTTGTGCTTTGCCTGGAGAAACTGGTGAGCCTATACTTTTTGGGTGTGGAAATATATTTCAAGGAGACCAAGAGTGTCTATGAGACCTATTCTCCTTGAGGATTTCTTGAGCAAAATTCAGCAGGATTTGAAATTCGTTGAGGAAGGGATTAAGTCATCTGCTGAGCTTGTTGAGCAAATGCAGGACAATTTTGAAAGGCTACAGGACTCCATCCTAAAGAATGACGACTTGAGACAGAAGATTCATCAACTGATGGAATACATAGAACCCATACCTCACCTTCCTGAAAACAGGCAGAAAACCAGAATCAAGAATGCTCGTTCGATGATACAAAAACTCAGAGACTGGTTTTTGATCGAAAAGTATGAATGTCGAGCACCCTTTAAAACTCTTGAAACATCTGTAAAATACGCGAAAGGCGTTGGCCCAAAAAGAGAAACGGCCCTCAAAAGACTCGGCATGGAAACTCTTAAAGATCTGATTTTTTACTTTCCCAGAGATTATGAAGACAGAAGAAAGATCATTCCAATCTCAGAGCTACTTCCAAATGAAAAGGCCACAACAATGGGTAAGCTCGTAGCCGTTGAGAAACGCCGAGTTTCTGGTATGACATTAATCACAGCGGTTCTGGGTGAACGTGAAGGATTTCAACAGATGCTCCTAAAATGGTTTAACCAAGAGTATTTGTTTCAACCCCTGAAAACACTGAGAGGAAAAATGGTATTAGCCATCGGTGCAGTCAAACACGGCTCATTCGGCTCTCTGGAGATGATAAACCCGGAAATAGAACCATATGATTCAACCGAAAATACAGAGATACTTCCCATTTACAGCTTAACCGAGGGTATCAGTCAGAAGCAATTGAGAAAGATCATGAGAGAGAACATCAGTGCAGTCTGCAATCTCAGTGATGAGCTACCAGAAGAACTCATGAAGAAGCGCAAGCTTATAGATATAAGAACAGCTATGGTTGGTATGCACTTTCCAAAAACGATGTATCATCTTCAAAAATCTCGTGAAAGACTGGCTTATGAGGAACTGCTTCTGATGCAACTTGCTCTCCTGATATCTAAGAAAAGGCGAATAGATAGAGGAGGGTTTTCCAAACGTATCACTGGCCACATTAGTGAAAAATTTCTGAAAAAACTGCCCTTCAGTCTAACAAGCTCACAGGTGAGAGCACACGCAGAGATACGAGAAGATATGCAATCCGCAAAGCCAATGAATCGTCTACTGCAGGGAGATGTTGGATCTGGGAAAACAGTTGTAGCTCAATTGACCCTACTTGATAATTTCGAAGCAGGCTTTCAAGCGGCTTTTATGGTACCAACATCTATTCTTGCAATTCAGCACTTCAGAAGAATGTTTTCCTCTTTCCAGGATTTAGGGATCAAAATTTCCCTACTCCTCGGTGCCACATCTCAATCCGAGAAAAACAAGATTAAATCCGCTTTAGCCAAAGGCCAAATAGACATAGTAGTTGGAACTCACGCGTTGATTCAAGAAGACGTTCAATTCAAGAATCTTGGCTTGGTTGTTATCGATGAGCAGCACCGTTTTGGAGTAAAACAAAGAGAAGCCCTTGTAAACAAAGGGAAAGTTGTTGATTCTCTCGTGATGACCGCAACACCAATACCCCGCACATTGGCGATGACTGTCTATGGAGACTTAGACATAACTACCATAGATGAAATGCCACCAAATCGACAGCAGGTCAGAACTGTTCTCGCTTCTGTAACAAAACTCTCTCAAATATACGATTTTGTGAAAAGAGAAGTTCAAAATGGAGGTCAAGCCTTCATTGTGTATCCATTGATTGAAGAATCAGAGAAAATTCAAGCAAAGGCCGCAACAGAAATGTATGAACATCTGTCTAACAAGGTTTTCCCATCTTTCAGATTAGGCTTACTTCACGGCCGAATGAATCAGGAAGAAAAGGATAGAGTAATGGAGAGTTTTTCAAAAGGGAGTTATGACATACTTGTGTCAACAACTGTAATAGAAGTGGGAATAGATATACCTAAAGCAACCGTCATGGTGATAGAAAATCCGGAGCGGTTTGGATTAGCTCAACTGCACCAACTTCGGGGAAGAGTTGGCAGAGCCGAAAGACAAGGATACTGCTTCCTGGTTGTAGGAAACGTAGACAGCGATGCAATGGAAAGGCTCAAATATTTCTCTTCAACTGTCGATGGATTTCGTATAGCAGAATACGACATGCGTCTTAGAGGTCCAGGTGAGTTGATCGGACTAAGACAGCATGGTATTCCTGAACTGAAGGTTGCGGATCTCGTTAAAGATAAAGAAATACTCATAAATGCAAGGAAAGATGCCGAGTACATCCTGCAGGTTGATTCAAATATGAAAAGACACTCTGAGCTTTACAAGAGGGTTGTAACTACGTACGGTGAACGTCTCAAGTTCGTTGAAATAGGATAAGCCATGAATAAAAATGGTGGGTGCGGCAGGAATCGAACCTGCGACCTCTTCCTCGTGAGGGAAGCGCTCTCCCTCTGAGCTACGCACCCATAGCCGTGATAAAATTTTATCACCCGAGACCATTTATTTCAAGTCTTGAAGTTTCGATAGATTTCAAGAGCTAGATACAGAAAAATGAGCCTTAGAGGTGTTTCGCTTTGAGCACGATGAGAGTTCTTCTTTATTCAGAAAACGCCAAGCTGTTTTCCAAATCCGGAATCGGAATCGCTCTACAACACCAGCAACAGGCCCTGAATCGTATTGGAGTGAAATTTACGTTGAATTGGCGGAGTGATTACGACATCGCTCATATAAACACAGTTGGACCAGGCAGCAAAAGGGTACTGAGAAACTCAAGAAAAAAGGGTAAACCTGTGGTATGGCACGTTCACACAACATTTGAAGACATCAGAAACAGCTTTCTCTTTAGTAATGCCTATGCTCGGCTTGTTAGAAGATGGTTGGTAAAGCTC
>Ga0190334_1000610_pt1 | contig 17217 bp, 20 predicted proteins | sample 48720478_MG_FD_161270 | JGI IMG/M metagenome (GOLD analysis project Ga0190334, IMG submission 161270) | Hydrothermal vent sediment bacterial communities from Southern Trench, Guaymas Basin, Mexico - 4872-04-7-8_MG | ecosystem: Environmental > Aquatic > Marine > Hydrothermal vents > Sediment ...
CCAAATCCAAGCGTTAAGATTCATGTATCGTATCACCGTGTAAAATAGTCACTTTTATCGCTTAAACAGTTCCAATAGCTGGAATCACCTTCTCTTATCCAAACACCTATGCATAGAATTTAGCTTGTTTATATTCGATAAAAAAGTGGACATAATAGGAACATTTATTTTGTACTGATTTAAAATTGTGAACAGAAATGAAGAAGATATTAACAACTATTATGTTACTGCTGCTGTTTTTATTCTCAGCGGTGATTACAACGGTAACTTCAACTTCAGAGAAAACACCAATCGAAGAGTTACAATTACAAAAGTTACAGCAGAGGATTAATAGTTCGGGTTTTCACTACAAAGTCGCAAAGAACTGGATAACTGGACTAACACCAGAAGAGCTATCGCAACTCACGGGATACCGACCGCCGAAGCCACCTGTAGGCGCTTTACCCCCAAATGTCAGTTTCCGTTCCTTCCGTACCATAGATGCAGGTGCAGTTCAAAGAAGTACATTGCGACTGACCACCGGAATGCCATCCGCCTATGACGCTATGGCACTTGGATATGTCACACCGGTAAAGAACCAGCACACATGTGGTAGCTGCTGGCTTTTCGCCGCTATTGCCGATATTGAATCAGACGTAGCAATCGCGGACTCCACTCAGAGTGACTTCTCAGAACAGGAAGCTGGAGACTGCAACATCTGGAATCGGTTTTGTAATGGTGGGAATTCACGCATAAGTACAAACTATCTCACAAAGAAGGGTGTGGGTAATGAATCCTGTCACCCCTATGTGGCACACGGAACAGCCTGCTACAACTGTTCTATCATCAAGAATGTAGATAACTGGAGGGTCATCACCGGTAGCAGTGGAGAGACGCAAATAGAAAAGATCAAAGCCGCAATATTGAACTATGGGCCAGTGTACTCAACCATGTACGCAGGTGATCCGGGATTTCATGCTTATGACAGCGGGGTCTATGAGTATTGGGGTACTGATGAGCCAAACCATGCGATACAGATAATAGGGTGGAATGATTCCTTGCCCCACTCAAAAGGTAGCGGTGCGTGGTTGATAAAGAATAGCTGGGGGACGGACTGGGGTGCTCATGGACCTTATCCCGGCTGTGCGTGGGTCGCCTATGGGGCTGCGAATATCGGGGACTACACCAGTGCTATCACATCCTGTAACGATGGCGGTATTCAGTTGTATTACCATGATGAATATGGGTGGATGGGCTACTGTTGTGGTATGGGGACGAACACGGCGTGGGGTGCAGTGCGTTTCATACCTGCTCAGAGTGGTCAATTGCGATCGGTTGATTTCTGGGCTGTTGATGATAATATGCAGTATGAAATCATGATATGCGATAATATAAGTGAGAGCTCACCGTATACATTCTCCAACCAACTTGGATACCAGAATGGGACAACAGAAGAGGTGGGTTACTATTCGGTCAGCTTGAGTACACCAATAACAGTGGTTAAGGGTGACGATTTTGTAGTCCAGATCAAATTCACCACTTCTGGATATAACTTTCCGATACCGATAGATTTCATCCCTCCCGGCGATGAATATTACAGTGACTGGGATGCAGGGGGTTCAGGGGAGAGCTATGTGAGTACTAATGGAGAAACATTCACGAAGCTCAGCATTGGTGGCTCACTCACCGATATCGGGATAAGGGCAAGGGTTAGTCCAGAAGAGTGCCTCGGTAACTGCTACAGCTCAACGAACTGCACAGGTAGCATAATAGCAACAAATGTACCCTGTTACGAGTGTATAAATGGTAATGGTGGTGCTGCAGGCGGTAAATCATGGCATAGATCTTCACATGGGCATGATTGGTGCTTCAATGATTGCCCTGCATGCTGTGATGGTACCGATAACGATGGCGACAGCCATATTGATTACCCGGCTGATGAAGGATGTGCATGCTGTTATGATTACACCGAGACAGAGGATACCGCGGTGCCATGCATCCCGGAACTCCCCTCGTTTTTGCTGCTCTCCATTGGTTTGCTGCTGCTTATGTTTATGTTTATGTTTAAGGGCTATCTATATCAACATCTGCATCAATATCGAAGAGATGGTTAATAATGAACTACAAGCTTCTACTTCTTCTCTTAGCTATCGGTATCGGCATCGGTATTTTATATCTCAACGTCATGACCTGGCTGGTAAATAACTGGCTGAACAATCCTTTTTACTCTCATGGGTTCTTAATTCCCGTTATTGCTGCGCTCATCGCGTGGAAGAATCTCAGCAGCTCAGGGGTGATAGAGAGGCAGCCTTATAAACCCGGATTTGGCATACTCTCACTTGGGCTCGCTCTCCTCGTTCTCGGATACTTCAAAGATATACCCTCTTTAAGCGCTCTATCGTTCTTATTCACTATAAGCGGGCTAATCCTGTATCTGTACGGCAGAGCGGTTATGCGTTCCCTTATCTTCCCTGTCGCGTTTCTCATCTTCGCTATCCCTCCTCCTGGCGTATTGCTTGATAAGATCGCTTTGCAGATGCAGACCATCGCAGTTACGTATTCGACGTTGATAATCACGCAGCTTGGCGTCCCGGTCGAGCGAATTGGAGCAGAGATACACCTGAGAAATAGCACCCTGATCGTGGGTCTGCCTTGCAGTGGTATGAATTCGGTGATTGCTCTGCTGGCATTATCTGTACTCTTCGTCTATCTACTCAGATGCAAGTGGTATAAAAAGGTCACGCTCGTCTTCGCTGCTATCTTCTTTGCCATCTTTGCAAACATCCTCAGAATCGTATTTCTAATCTTGATTGCGAACAGTTATGATGAAGCAACCGCAACCGGTTTCTTCCACACGCTCTTCAGCCCTCTTCTCTTCGTCATCGCTTTTTTATTCTTAATCCTCTTCAGTATAGTAATTGGATGTAGAATAAGGGGTTAAGGGGATAGGATGAGGAGATTCAGCGAAGAATACTGCAGGGTTATAGGTGTACTATTGCTCACTTTTGTAATTATAATACTCTTCTCAACGCCATCTATGATCCTTGCTAAATCGGTCACCACGATAGGTGCAGAGCTCTCGCATGGTGCATCAGGAGAGACGTTTGTGAGAGCGAAGCTGGATTTCGGCAGCAACGAGCATATGCGTGCATTCCCGCGTAAGATAGGCAACTGGCGGGACAGGGAGTACAGTGCGGCAGCGAGACTTGCTAAGGTACTGCATGCCGATGTGTTGCTCATGCGTGCGTATTCGAATCCAAAATATTATCAGCCTGTATTCTTCCTCATTGTGCAGTCAAATAATCGCTCAAGTTTCCATTCTCCGATTGTATGCTATCCTGCACTGGGTTATAAGATAGAGGAAACGGGCAGGGTGGAGATACCGGTACGTAACAGGAGCTTGGTGGAAGAGCCGTTCTATACAAAGCCCATGAATAAAACTCGTATAGTATCCAGCAGGATGATAACAGCAAAGAAACTCATCGTCAGGAAGGAATCACCACGTGGTGACGTAACGGAACGAAGGGTAGTGCTATATTTCTATGTGAAGGAGAAGCCGTTATCAAATAAGATCACAATGGTGCGGGTATCAGCATTGGCACCGATTCAAGGCTCATACAATGGCACTCTGAACATGACCAGGGAGTTTATGGGCGAGACTATACCCTACATGTTTGAGCTCCAGAAGGAGGAATCGCCGATCTTTTTCACTCTCTTCTCTTCTTGCTCCGGTAAAGTGGCTATTGTACTCATTCTACTACTGCCTATCCTGGTTATTTTCTATCCCAGCATCCATAACGGTCTATTGAAATCGAAGCTCAGAAATAGAAAGGTGCCACCATGAATAATATGATATTGATGAGCCCATGTGAGAGGCTTATACCATATAAAGAACCTGTCTTCTCCCGCACGAATGAGAATATAAAGCCAGCAGAGAATGCGAGCAAGCAGTCAAGAGGGGTGAGATTCCCTGCGTGCAGGACGCCAAAGATGGTCGAGATGAAGAGAATCCCATGCCATCTGCCCATCACCCGCATTGTATTGAACTGAATCAATCCCCTGAATACTATCTCCTCTAAGAAACCCGTGCAGATGATGAATATCAATGATGCCACAATGATATCAGGGATTCGCAAGTTCAGTGCAAGTGGACTGGGCTTCAAAATCTGATATTCTATTAATCCAAATGGTAGACCAAGGAGTATGACGCCAGCTTCAAGCGATAGATGGGAAGTGGGCATACGAAGCCCCAAGCTCGCGGGATGGAGCCCCTGCAACCATATACATGTGAATACCGCGATGAACACGGGTATGGAGAGAAGGATAAACCAGAACATACGGCTGAATTGTACAATCGGCATAGATAAGCTGAGTACGCGGATAAGGGGTGCAAGAGTGAGGGATATGAGGAATTGAGAGAAGACTCTGCTGTATTCCAGGGATGCATATATAAGCAGGAGGAAGATGATGCCGACATGAAAGACAATGCCCAGTTTTTGATTGTAATTTGTTAATAACTCCGCCGAGGTGATTAGAATAAGATAAACTGTACATATAGCATACAGGTTACTCTTGACCATGATTCTGATTCCCCTTCTTCCCCGCGAGCGCCGGAACGGTAACATCATCTCAATTAATACCCGTCTCAAGTTGATAAATGGCTTTTTCTTTTTTGTTTTTGCCTCATCTAAGGAAAAGTTCTTATGTCAATCGAAAAGTTTATATAACCCCTCAGTTTTAACACTGAATATGCACATGCAATTAATAAGAAAGGAGGAGGAAGTGAGCGGATGATAAGTACGATAACAACGACCACTACAACGACAGCAGCAACAATAAGTCAAGCGACAGTTTTCGGCGCTATTTCCGTGGCTGTTTTAATCTCGCTGCTTATAGTGAAGGAATTATTGAATGCAAGCGCAAACGAGCGGGCTATGTTTCTCGGGAAGATCGTTTCAGTTGCAGTTTATCCGCTTCTATTCACTTTCTTGACTATTATAGTCATGAAAGTATTAGAAGTGATATAGTGTGAAGAAGATAGTGGTCTGGCCGGTTAATTTAGCGGCGGGGAGAACGAGAGGGAAAGGCAGGATTGTACCAGCTAGGCTTGGATTGAAATCGCCGAAGCTAGAGGAGATAGAAGAGGCAGCGCGGGCGCTCAATCTTGAGCCGATAGTAGAGGCGGACAAGGCATATCCAAAGACACACTGGAATAAAAGTGGGCGGGTATTGGTGAATAAAGTAGGACGAAAAGGGGCAATTATAAGGGAGCTTGCAGAGGGGATAAAAGAACTGCGAGTACAGAAGGCAAAGAAAGCAAAGCATAGGGAATGAGTATAATAGATGTTCGATCTTCACACCCATTCTATCTTCAGTGACGGTGAGCTAATACCGAGCGAACTGGTAAGAAGAGCGGTGTTTAATGGTTATGAAGCGATTGCAATCACAGACCACGTGGATTTTACGAATATGGAGTATGTACTCCATGGATTAAAGAAGCTGGAATTGCAGAATAACTGCGATATAGAAGTGATAATAGGTGTTGAGATAACCCATGTACCAGCGGTTAAGATAGAGAATGCGGTAAAGAGGGCGCGGGATCTTGGTGCGGAACTGGTGGTTGTGCATGGAGAAACACTGGTGGAGCCAGTAGAGGGCGGTACGAACAGAGTGGCAGTGAGTAACCCTTCGGTGGACATACTTGCACATCCGGGTCTTATAAGTGAGACTGATGTGGAACTTGCGAAGGAGAACGATGTCTATCTTGAAATCACATCAAGGCAGGGACATTGCCTGGCTAACGGGCACGTAGCACGCGTATGTAGTGATTTAAATGCGAAGATGCTGCTCAACTCCGATTTGCATGCCCCTGAGGATTTCCTCAATGAAGATTTCGCACAGAAGATACTCGCAGGTGCGGGATTGAATCAAGAGTCTGCGGCGAGCGTGTTGCGGGTATACCCACGTGAATTGGTGAACAGGGTGCTTGAAGGTTATAGATGAGGATGAATTGAATTAGCAGCTTCTATAAAGCGCTTCACTCTATCTTCATCTTTTATCCTCAGCTCGCGTTCAACACCGCTGGAGACGTCCACTGCATACGGTTTGACCATAGCTATAGCATCAGCGACGTTATCGGGGTTCAAACCACCAGCCAGTATCACGGGCTTATTCAATTGCTCCACAATTGCTCTGCTTATGCTCCAATCATGCTTCTTCCCAGTCCCACCAATCTGGCTGCCACCGTCTGAAGCGGTATCAAGCAGTATTGCATCCACAACGTTCTCATAAGCTATAGCATGTTCCAGACATTCTCGCTTATCATTATTACTACCACTGCCCACACCAATCTTCTTTATTATCGTTATCCTTTTCTTCACCATTTTGCGTATCTCAGCAACGAGCTCTACCGGTTCCGCTCCGTGTAACTGGACACAATCGGCACCGGTGGCTTCTATCAATTCTATTCGCTCGGCTACCGCTTCCTCACTCATTCCATCCAGTGTGACAACCACGACCTTCGAGACGAAAGGGGGCAAAGACCTGAATATAATCTTCGCTTCGTCCAAACTTATATAACGTGTGGTATTCGCGACATTTATAACACCGATAGCATCGGCACCCGCTCGTGCCGCCATCACTGCATCTTCTACTCGCGTATTACCACAGATCTTTATCCTTGTTCTTATCATTTCAAATAGAGGATAGGATAATTCTCTTCTCATCCCGCCGCTTCCCTCTCTCGCTTCGCCATTCTCTCACAAGTTCGTTCAGCATGCGTGCATCAATAAATGCGAAATCACCTCTCACCATAACCGGGATCTCATTGGTGGAGAATGTCGGGATGCCAAACTCAAAGAACTTTTCAACAGCAAAATGTGACATCTCCTTACCATATATAACAACAGACACACCCTTCCTCGCCAGTAATTCCGCTGTGTTCGCACCACCGCCACTGCCATTCTCCAGATATACTACTTCGCCTCGCTTAAATCCGTATCTCTTATCCACCTCCTGAATCACATCGCGATTGAATGATTTTATCACTTTTATTCTCTCCCCGTTATTTATTTCCTTACCCCATTTCAGTTCTTCTATGATCCTTCGCAAATCCTCGTTCTCAGCCTCTTTAGCTCTTATCTCATTCTTCAACCTCTTTATCTCCTTATCCCTCCTCTTTATCTCTTCGGTCTCTTCTAACTCCCTGTGACTCATTGACCTGATGGTCTCCATGCGTGTACGCAAGCCCTGAATTTCATGCTCTTTCGCCTCGAGTTCAGATCTCAGAGCTGCATTATACTCCCTCATCGCTTCTATCTCACGCTCTCTGGCTTTGATAACCCCGCGCAATCGTAGGATCTCACTATTTGTGCTATTGATCCTGTTCTCATCTTCATCTCCTCTCTCGCCGCAGACATCATGCTCACCTACATCTTCTGAGTCTGAATGAACCAGACTATTAATTGCAGCACTGATGGAGACGCCTTTTATTACCAGTGCCTTCACTTCTTCCACATCCACATCCGGGGGTGTCTTTTTCCGTACCTGAGCGAACTTCTTCTTGTATCGCTTGAAGGCATAGAGGCAGGCAGCTAAGGCATCTCTCTCATGCACATTCCTGTACTCGTAACCTTCGCCCTTTGTCAGCGCTATCTTCTCCTCTGTTGATAGTGATTCACTCAACTCATGGATATGCGATGAGAAGACCTTGCTTATCTTCTTCACCATTGATGGTGTCGGAGTAACATCAGAAGCCACTATCAGGGGTGTACCATAGGATATTATCCGCCTTATTGCATCAGAGATGGAATAGTTCTTCGAGCTGAAGACTTCTATTGGCTTCCCTTCAAGGTCGAGCATGGCAAGCCCGAGCGTAGTACCGGGATCTATGCCAACGATGGTATATCTATGTCTATGTCTCGATGCCATCCATTTATTTATAGCTCCTCTTTTTTAAAAAAGACCTGGTGATGTGTATGAAAATCGGAGTGATAGCAGATACACATGATAATTTAGGTGCGATAAGCGAAGCGGTGGAGATATTCAATCGCGAGGGTGTGGAGATGGTGATTCATGCCGGTGATTTCGTTGCTCCATTCACAGAGAAGCCACTCAGGGCACTAAAGGCACCCCTAATAGGGGTGTTTGGCAATAATGACGGCGATAAGCTACTATTGAGCAGGAAGTATCACGAGAAAGGGGTTGGGGAGCTTTATGAGGACCCTTACAAGCTGGAAATTGCGAAGAAGCAGGTAATTGTGACGCATAAGCCGGGATTAGTGCCAGCACTGGCTGCTTATTATGATGTGGTGATATATGGTCATACGCATAAAGGGGTGATAGAGCAGGAGGGCAATACGCTTGTTGTAAATCCAGGGGAATGCTGTGGCTACCTGACAGGTAAGAGAACAGTAGCGATACTGGACCTGGCGAGATGGGAAGCGGAGATGCTGGATTTTTGAGCAGTACAAGTGATAGAAATAAAGATGGAATGGGATGGGATATGGCAGGATGAGAAAAATAGCAAATTATTTATATTGTGAATGACAAGGCATGTAAAAAGGAAGAATAAAAAGGAGGTATCCGAATGGGGACGTTATATGAGGACTTAGTTGATTACGGTGGGGAGGTCTTTGGCAAGGAGCATATAGAGACGCTCAAGGAGTGCGTTCAGTGTGGCAAGTGCACAGGCGGGTGTCCATCGGGGAGAAATACAGCGTTAAGGACGCGGAAGTTAATGCAGATGGCTCTATTGGACATGAGGGAGGAAATTTTTAACGCTCCTGAGCTATGGTACTGCACAACCTGTTTCACCTGTTATGAGCGATGTCCTAAAGGTGTGAAGACAACGGATATAATAAGGACGATAAGGAACTTAGCGGCGAAAGAGGGACATATGTCTGTCCCACACAGAATGATAGGGGTGTATGTATTGAAGACGGGTCATGCAGTGCCGATAGGACCTGACCAGATGAAGCTGAGAGAGAAGGTAGGTCTTGACTCGCAGCCACCGACGACGCAGAAATACCCGGAATATCTGAAAGAGGTACAGGAGATATTCAGAACTACGGGTTACGATGCGATGATAGATTTCGATTGGGAGACGATGAATTTAAGAGGAATGGCAAAAGGAGGTAAGAAGTAAAATGGCTGAGAGTTTGGGTACGTATGCCTATTTCTTGGGCTGTATCACGCCGAATAGGTATCCGGGGATAGAAGCAGCGACGAAGAAGATATTCAAGGAGTTCGGAATAGAAACGAAGGAGATGGTAGGTGCTTCTTGCTGTCCAGCGCCGGGTGTCTTTGGCTCTTTCGATTTGCATACTTGGCTACCGGTTGCGGCACGGAATCTCGCAATTGCGGAGGAGATGGAGCTTGAGATATACACGACGTGTAATGGTTGTTATGGTTCACTACAGGAAGCGGACCATTTGATGAAGAAACACCCGAGCGTAAAGGAGAAAGTAAATAAGGTACTTGCTAAATTTGGCAGAGAATACAAAGGCACGACAAAGGTGAACCATTCAATTGTGATCCTTCACGATGTTATTGGACTGGATAGGATAAAAGAGAAGATAAAGAAACCGATGGACGATGTGAATGTGGCAGTGCATTATGGTTGCCATTTCCTCAAGCCAAGCGAGGTGAGGGGGCATGGCTCTTCTGAGACACCGTATATACTGGAGGACCTGGTAAGAGCAACGGGAGCCAAGGAGGTGGATTATAAAGACAAATTGATGTGCTGTGGCGCAGGTGGAGGAAATAGAACTGCAGATTCAGTACAATCGCTTGAATGGATGCGTCAGAAGCTGGTAAACGCCATAATGGCTGGCTGTGACTGTATGGTTCACCCATGCGCATTCTGTCATTTACAGCTTGATCGTGGGCAGGCGGAGATGAATAAAGCTTTTGGCACGAACTTCAATTTCCCTATACTGTTTGCAACGCAGTTTATCGGACTTGCAATGGGAATGAGCCAGGAAGAGCTTGGATTAGACGCACAGACCACGACAATGCCCGAGAAGTTATTAAAATAAATATAAAAAAGAGAAAATTTTTTTCTTTCTTCTCTTTTTTGCTTACCACAGCTTTTGAACTTTTGGTAAAACAGCACAAAGTCGTCCTTTCGCCTGCCGTACTGCACGCAGATCCCTTTCCTTCTCTGTTATCTTATTTATCAATTCAAGCCGCTGCGACTCCTCAGATACTTTCCGAAGTTCTGCCACCAAACCGCCTATCTCCTTGATCAGTTTTGCTATCTCTTCATCCTTCTCTTTTATCACATCATCAGGTACTACACCCATTTCTATCTCCCTATTATGCTTCTTTCACCTGACAATATTTATCTCTTTCTATTTTCTCCTCTACCCTTACCCCTTCAGTACTATCTCGATATGGACATCCTTGGGTATGGGTATACGCATAAGCTGGCGTAGTGCTCTCTCGTCCGCTTCAAGGTCTATCAACCTTTTATGGATCCGCATCTCCCAGTGGTCCCATGTAGGAGAGCCTTCACCATCCGGGCTCTTTCTACACGGAACCACCAGTTTCTTCGTGGGTAATGGTATGGGACCCGAGATACTGACCCCAGTCGTCTCCGCTATCCTCTTCACTTGTTGACAGATACCATCCAGCTGTTTATGGTCCACACTCGATAATTTTATCCTCGCTTTTTGATTCATTCTCCTGTTACTTCGTTACTTCGACTTTATGTCAATTACCATACCCGCAGCAACAGTCTGTCCCATATCCCGTACAGCGAACCGTCCGAGTTGTGGTATCTCCTTTACTCGCTCGATGACCAGAGGACGCGTTGGTTTCACCTTTATGATAGCGGCATCACCCGCTTTTACATAATCTGGATTCTCTTCCAGTGTCGCCCCAGACCGTGGGTCTAACTTCTTTGTTATCTCTATTATCGTCGAAGCGATCTGAGCGGTGTGGCAATGGAATACGGGAGTATAACCGACAGTGATTGCAGTGGGATGCTGAAGAACCACTATCTGAGCTGTGAACTCCTCAGCAACGGTGGGAGGGGAGTCGGGATGCCCACACACATCACCACGCCTCAGTTCATTCCTGCTTATTCCACGAACGTTCCAGCCGATGTTGTCTCCGGGGAGTGCCTCAGGAATCTCCTCATGGTGCATCTCTATTGATTTCACCTCACCGACCTTACCTGGTGGATTAAAGATGACCTTATCTCCTTTCTTCAACTTCCCTGTCTCTACTCGCCCTACGGGTACGGTACCAACACCGGTTATCGAATATACATCCTGTACCGGGATTCTTAGCGGTAGCTGAACGGGCTTTTCTGGCACTTTCATCAGGTCCAACGCTTCCAGGAAAGTGGGACCATCGAACCATTTCATCTTGTCACTGGATTTTGTTATATTCTCACCCTCATAAGCCGAAACGGGTATAAATACCAGATTCTCCTCCTTGTAGCCTACGGTCTTCAGAAGCTCGAGTAGCTGCCCTTTTAGCTCTTTATACCTCGCCTCATCATAATTCACCCGGTCCATCTTGTTTATCGCGACAATTAACTGACTCACTCCGAGAGTCCTTGCGAGAAATACATGCTCCTTCGTCTGCTCCTTTATGCCATCCTTCGCATCCACCACCAGTACCGCCGCATCTGCCTGAGAGGTACCGGTTATCATATTCTTCACGAAGTCCCTGTGTCCGGGGCAATCAACGATGGTGTAATAATACTTATCAGTATCAAACCTCTGATGTGCGACATCTATGGTGATGCCCCTCTCCCGTTCATCTTTCAACGAATCCATTACCCATGCGAACTCGAACGTCGCTTTTCCCAGCGCTTCCGCTTTCTTCCTGTACTCCTCCACTATATGTGGGTCTATTGCCCCTGTATCGGTGAGCAGCCTGCCAAGCAGTGTTGATTTACCGTGGTCTATATGCCCTATCATTGCAAGATTCATGTGCTCTTTCTCTACCATTTTCTCTTCTTCTCCTATTTATCCTTCTTTCTTTTATACTAACTATAACTAAATAAAATATCTTATCGAATTATTATCTCTCTTCTATATTATAATTTTGTTAGGTCTTCAAAGAATAAAGATGAGATTGAAATCCGATTGCATCGCCTGTCTGGTGGAGAGGGCGAAATATGAATGTGATATGATATTTAAAGAGGAAGAAGACGATGCAAAGATAGCGGCAATGAAGGAGATTCTTCTCTTCCTTGTCTCTCATCTGAGCGATAAAGGTAAGAGCAGAACGCCTGCTTTCTTTGGTACAGAGCGAGAGAGGATATTAAAGAGGCGGAGCGGAATAGTGGACCCTCATGAGCATGTAAAGAAGCGGAGTAATGAAGCGGCAAAAGAGCTGCTTCCTGTTGCTATTGAGTACTTTTCTTCACACTATGATGGTATAGAAGCGCTGGTGCGAATTGCAGCTGCTGCAAATTCTATGGAATACGGTGTGAGAGGCTACTCATATAACGATGCGGCTTTCAAGGCAGATTTTATGCATGTACTGCATGAGAGATTGAATTGGGATAGGGATTTGATATTATCAGCGATAAGGGAACGAGACAAGGTTCTGTATCTGACGGACAATGCGGGCGAGGTATTTTTTGACGCGTTTGTAGTGAAGGAACTGAGCGAGATGGGTAAAGAGGTGATTGTATCCCCGAAGAGCGCTGCGGTCATAAACGATGCCACGGTGAATGACTGGAAAGAAGCAGCTGCGTATGTCGGCGTAGAGGATGTGGAGATGATTCCCAGCGGCGCAAGTATAGGTGTATCACGGGAGGATGCGAGTATGGAATTCCTGCGCGTATTCAATAATGATGATTATCTGGTGATAGCGAAGGGTATGGGCAACTATGAATCTATATCGGAGTTTGAAGCTGAGTTCAAGCAGCGGTTGGTATATATATTGAGGGCGAAATGCATGCCCGTAGCACAGAGCATAGGGGTGAATAGAGGAGAGCTCGTGGCTAAATTAGTATGAAAGTGGAGGCAGAGAGCGGAACACGCCCTTCTCAGTAATCACTCCTGCTATCAACTCGAAGGGTGTGAAGTCAAATGCAGGATTGTAAACTTTCACTTCCTCCGGGGCTAACTGGACATCCACACCCGCATCAGCACTCGTACAGTATATCAGTTCACGAGGACTTCTCTGTTCTATCTCCACATCCTTATAGCTCCGCTCCAGGTCGAACGATGATAGAGGTGCAGCCACATAAAATGGTATCCCATGCTCCTTCGCCACCACCGCGTGCATATACGTTCCTATCTTGTTTATCACACCCTCTTTTACCACCCTGTCGGCACCCACCAGCACCTTGTCCACTTTCCCCTCTCGCATCACTGCGGCACTCATACTATCAGTGATGAGCGTAACGGGTATTTTATCCTGAATCAGTTCCCATGTAGTCAACCGTGAGCCCTGATTAAGGGGTCTTGTCTCACATGCTATCACTTCTATCCTCTTGCCATGCATTGTTGCCGTTCTTATTACACCAAGAGCGGTGCCCCAGTCAACACATGCAAGTCTGCCAGCATTGCAATGCGTCAGTACAACATCACCATCATCAAGAAGCGCACTGCCATATTCCCCTATCTTCTTATTTACTGTGATATCCTCATCAATAATCCGCTTCGCCTCCGCAAGAGCGTATTTTTTCATCTCTTCGGGTGTTTCACCGCGTTTCGCCGCATTGAACGCCCTGTTAACGCCATAAGAGAGATTCACAGCTGTTGGTCTCGCATTCTGCAGTTGCTTTACTGCCTTCTCTATTGCTATTTCTATGTCTATTGCTTCATCTGTAGCTGCATTCTTGCAAGCCAGGACGACACCGAGTGCACCTGCAACACCCAGAGCAGGAGCGCCACGGACTTTCAACTCCTTTATCGCCCTTATAAGCTCCTCAACTCGTTCACATACCTCTATTTTATACGCCCGTGGCAGTCGCGTCTGGTCTATCAGTCGCACTGCTTCCCGCTCTTCATCCCATTCGATTGTTCTCATGTATCACATCAATATCAAATAATTATAAGGAGTAAGTGTAAAAGAAAGCGTAGAGAAGTGGAGCTCCGAACTGTACTTGTGGAACCGAAGAACGAGGAGAATATAGGTGCAGTGGCGCGTGTATTAAAGAATTTCGGGTTCTATAACTATAACCTCTATATGGTGAAACCGCCCAGTATAGGGTCTAAGGCGAGATATGTCGCCTCACATGCACGTGATTTACTTGCCACAGCGCGAATAGTGAGTACAATAGAAGAAGCGGTGAAGGACGCCAGTATTGTTGTGGGTACCACATCAAAGCGTGGCATCTCCAAAAGCAAACAGCTTAGAATGGGAACTTTAACGCCAAGCCAGTTAAAAGAGAAGATAAAGAGAGGAAATAAAGAGGGGATTTTAGCACTACTATTTGGTAGGGAAGATATAGGGCTATTGAATGAGGAGTTAAAACGGTGCGATATGGTTGTCAGCATCCCAACGAGTCCAGACTATCCAGTAATGAACCTCTCACACGCTGTCGCGGTTGTTATATATGAATTGAGGGATACTGGTAAGGATACGGATACAGACACAGACACGGTGTCTACTTCAAATGCGCTGAAGTTAGCGAGTTTTGAGGACAAGGAGCGTTTATTTCGCCATATCCAGACTTTCCTGGATGAGATTGAGTATAAGGAGCATAAGAAAGAGAGGACTATGCTAATGTTACGAAGGCTCCTTGGTAGGGCGGAACTCACGCCGAGAGAGATACAGACCCTGAGAGGGATTTTAAGGAAGGCGGAATGGAAGATTTTATATAGCCACACTTCTAATAGATGAGATGGTGTGGAATTTGTGTATGTAAAGGAAGGAGGTGATGGGGTATGTGTAGTGTAGGCGATGTGAGTTTTGATATAGAGATAGAGGAGCTGGAACTGGAACGATACAAATGCAAAGACTGTGGTAACAAGTTTGATGCGATGGGTGAGAAAGTAATCTGTCCTGCTTGCCAGTCGGAGAATGTAGAGAAGATATGATCTCCCTGAGAGGGGATGAGATGCTTGTTGTAGAGGGCAACAGCGGCACTCTGGGAGTGGTTAAAGCAGGTATTAGAAGGCAATTCTTTGTTGATACACCGAAAGGCGAATTTGTGCTGGCACTGGAGCCCGATGATTTACTCGTTGCTTCCGCATTCGGTACGGGTGACCGAATAGTGAGCGGATTGAGATGCGTGCTATACATGATAAGAGAATTGAGTTCACCATTGATTGTACTGCCGGGAGACCATCCAGCATCGGCTCGCCTGAAATTTGTCGTCTCGGCTGGCAAGCGAATAGTGATAAGTTGTAACATCAAGCCAGGTACGCACCCTGAGCAGCATTTGTTATGTGGTATGCCTGAGTTTGAGGGTGTGGAGATACAGGCAGTGGAGGGCGGTGTAGAACTGAAAGGGCTGGAAATGGCGAGTTATAGGCATATCAGCTTTGGATAAAGGATATAAGGATATAATGAGAGAAGAAAGCAGAAGCAGAGATGCGATGTCACCACTTACTGCACCTGCACTCTATCCAATAGCACGTATAGAAGTAGCAAATAGCGAGGTAAAGACATTCTTATTTATCGCGGATGCGATAGCGCGTGCAAGTGAACCCGGACAATTTGTTATGGTATGGAATCCCGGTGTGGATGAGATACCGATCTCAATTGCAGATGTAAGTGGAGGGGGAGAGCAGATAGAACTCGCTATCGCCGATAGAGGCGATTGCACACACAGCCTGCATCAGAAGTGTGAGGGTGACCTGATAGGGCTGAGGGGACCGTATGGCAGGGGATTTCGGATTCACGGCAGCCGGATTTGCATTGTTGGTGGCGGATATGGAGTAGCGCCATTGCTATTCGCGTCGAGACGAGCACGGGAATTGGGTAAAGACATAACGGTTCTCGTGGGTGCGCGTAGTGAATCAGAACTATTGTATGTAGCGGAATTTCACGATATCGGGTGTGATGTGCGAGTAGCGACAGAAGACGGGTCACAGGGCTTTAGGGGTGTGGTAACAGAATTGCTATCATCAACGCTACGAGATGAAGATTTTGACCAGGTACTCTGTTGCGGTCCGGAACTGATGATGAAGCGTGTTTGCGAGATCACGAAGCGTGCGGGAATACCTACCCAGATTGCAGTCGAGCGGATAGTGAAATGTAGCTGTGGAGCTTGTGGCTCCTGTGACCTTGGTGGATACCGTGTTTGTACTGATGGACCGGTATTCGATGCGGAAGAGCTGGAGGGTACGGAATTTGGATGCTGGAAGCGAGCGAAGAGTGGTAAAAGGATACAGATCAATAATAACTGCAGTTCAGGTTTATCGTCAGTTCCATCGCCTGCGTTCACACCCGAATATGAGCCTCTGTTAGAGACGCACCTCTGCGGGATTGAGTTCCCCAATCCAATTGCGAATGCAGCAGGTTTCGGTGTCTCCGGGAAATTGCTTTACCGATACGCAATTGCTGGTGCCGGTGCGCTCGTGACCAAATCGGTAGGAGTGAGGGAGCAGGAGGGGTATCCAAATCCAACATTCTTTGAGGTCGCTCCCCAGACACAGAGCTATGTGAATGCAATGGGACTTCCGAATCCCGGGATAAGAGATTATGGACCGGAGATAGAAGATGCGAAGCGTGCAAATGTGCCATTGATACTGAACGTTTTTGCAAGGGATGTAGAGGAGAGCAGAGAGGTGGCAAAGGTCGCACTGAACTATCCGATAGAGATGCTGGAGTTCAATGCTTCATGTCCACATACTGATTTTGTATCCATGGAGAACAATCCCAAGCTGTTAAGGAGCATAATAGAGGCGATACGGGAGGTTATACACCCACACCATATACCGCTCGCGGTTAAGCTATCACCCAATATAGGGGATATCGCTGGACTGGCGATGACACTGGAACGGGCAGGTGCTGATGCTATCACGGCGATTAACACAGTTCTATGCAGACCTATTGATCGCACGCTTGATATACCCATTCTTGGCAATCCTACGGGTTATGGTGGTAAATCGGGCAGGGCGCTCACAGCGGGAGGGAAGCAGGTGGTCTTCTCGCTATATGAGGAGTTGAAGATACCCATAATTGCGGTTGGCGGCATCTACTCCGCGAAGGATGTGATAGATTATGCGAGAAATGGTGCAAGCCTGTTCCAGATAGGTAGTGCGCTGGTAACTCAGGGTCATGGCATCTTTAGAAAAATAAAAGAGGATTTGAAGG
>Ga0190334_1000611_pt1 | contig 17201 bp, 12 predicted proteins | sample 48720478_MG_FD_161270 | JGI IMG/M metagenome (GOLD analysis project Ga0190334, IMG submission 161270) | Hydrothermal vent sediment bacterial communities from Southern Trench, Guaymas Basin, Mexico - 4872-04-7-8_MG | ecosystem: Environmental > Aquatic > Marine > Hydrothermal vents > Sediment ...
CTGCTGAGCTCTTCCTTATGTACCTATCCTTTTCTAATAATTTTTTGTTTTCAATATATACATTGTAATTTTTTAATGTGATCATTGATTTCTGGTGCCCAGCAACACCCTTTCTGGTCTTTGATAATTCTCTTAATGCTTTTCGATCTTGTACATGCATTAAAATTGCATCAGCCCCATCTCCAAATCCAGCCATTATTATTTTTGCTTCTTCTTTTGGTCTCCTCATGGCTGTAATCAATAGCATGAATGGCATTGGATTTCCTACATCACCTATCTGAAGGAACAAGCCATTTTGGGCAACACCTTGCGGGAATTTTAACATTTTAGCTATTCTTCCATGAAGTCTAGGATTATTGTAATAATATGCTGCTACATTGATATCTTCAGGAGTTAAGTTATTTCTCTTCATTATTTCATTCATTACTTTAGTAATGGTTTGTACGTAAAATCTCGCATCCATTTTTACTTCAAAAGTTCTAATGAATTTATCTTTATTAGCACGTTTCCAAGGTCCGGTTACATTTGCAGATATGGAATAATAGTCATCTATTATTAAAGGCAGATTATCGCCTTCAGCTATCAATAAAGCTGCGGCTCCATCTGCGAAACCATATTCCCACATAGTTGAAGGTTCAGGTTGCCTGCTATCTGATGCGATAACCAAGATACTTTTAATGTCCTTATTAGCCTTGATCGTGTCTATTGCTCTTGCCACGGCTGTAGTTCCAGCTTTTAAAGAATCTGTAAAGTCTGCAGTAATAATATCATCTCTCAAGTCTAAAACTGTTGCGATTAAAGAAGCTGAATCTTTTTCAGTATAAACTTGCGTTGTAGTTGCAAAATAAAGTCCGTCAACCTCTTTTGGATCAAATCCAGCAAGGCAATCAAATCCGGCTTCTACTGCCATGGTTAAACTATCCTCATCTCCACTAGCAACAGCTTTAGTGCCAGGAATAGAGGGAAAATCCCAAGCTTTCGCAATTAGTTCACGAGGGAGCAACCATCTTGGTAAATAAGCCCCATAACTCTTAATACCTACGGCCATTTAAAATTTCAACCTCATTTAATTAATCATTAATTATTTTTTTTCAAATTTTTAATATATTATGAATCAATCTACGGGAATAAAAATATTTTATTTTATTTTCAAGGTATAAATTAAAACTTGATATAAAGAGGTTGATTAAAGAAAATAGAACAATTACTTTCTAAAAACTTTGAAACATTATTATAGAAAAATCAAAAAGGGATTATTTTTCAAATTTTTTTTCTAAAACAATCATTATTGGTTTAAATCCCACTTTTTCGAAGACTTTCAAAAGTTTTTCCGGGATTCCGTATCCTATATTAATTCTGATGGACTCGCATCCCCATGACTTTAAGATTTGGATAGCTCTGTCTGCTAAAATTCTACCAACTTGTTTTCCAATGTATTCTTTTTTTGTAGCCCAGTTGTCCAAATATCCAATGTATTGACCTAATGTATTTTTAACGGCCTCTATCATCCCCATAGCTACAACTTCTCCTGTTGACTTAAGTTCAGCGATTAATGTAATCCTTTTGAGATTTGGTTTGAATTGTCTTAACCCTGATGACTGTTTCCATTGATTCTCTTTTAAACCAATGTCATATTTATCATGAAGTTGTTTTAAAATTTCTAAAGTTGCTTCATAATCCGATGTGCGATAATTTCGAATTATAATGTCATTTTCATCAATTTTTTGGTTTGAAATTATTCTTTCACCTTGTTTTTTTTCCAATATTTATTAAATTCAAATCAATTTTTTTAGAAAGTATTTTAGTATTACTTTCACCCTCGATTATAAAAAATAGATATTCATGGATGTGTGCTATTATCGGACAATAAAATAGTAATTCTTCTTCTGGAAACCACACATCTATTTTTTGATTTAAAATTTCTTTTTCAAAAAATTCTTGCACGTGTGTTATTTTTACTATTGTATTCTTTTTTTCTTCTTTCGTATTATTTTTTACCAAGATCTCTAATTCTCTGCTATCATCTAAAACTTCTATATTTAAAATTTCAAAAGGTTCCTTTAATGATAGTGGTTCTTCAGATTTTTTTAAAGGATCAAAAATCTTAATACTAGAAAAATCAATAGAATTATCGCCTCCTACAAGGTATGATACATCATAGCCTTTTAATGCTAGAAAAGATAGCGCTTTTTGGCGTTTAATTGATTTTGTATCCGTTTCTTTAATAACTGAATTAAAGTATTTTTGGCAGATATTTGCTATTAGGTCGAATAATTCTTCTTTAATATATTTTCCTTCTTCAAGTATTTCTTGAATTTTAGGGGTTTTAATTAATTCTTCTTTTAAGATTTCATATTCTATTAATCTATATAGTTTATCGCTAAATTGTTCTTTTATTTCTTTAGTTAAAATTTGAATAAGATCGTCCCCAAAAATTTCGAGATCCTCTGGAAGACAAACAATTATTACTATATTTTCGGGGGTTTCTTCGTTCAATCCTGCCCTACGTTTTTTTCTTCTTGATAAAGTTAAGAATTTTTTTCCAAAAAAAATATATCCTTTAAATTCTAAATCAATATGATCCAAAGCTTCTTGTTCATTAACTGAAAGAAACCATATAGGATGATACTTAATTGGACGCATGAAGTTTTTATCATCCTTTAATTTTTCAGTTGGATAAATGAGTAAGGGAATATGCCCTCTTTCTTCGTCAAAATACATGACATATACATCAGCCAAACCTTCACATGGGTATCGTTTTCCCTTACTCGAAGTTGTCATTTTGAATAATAAAGAATTTTCTTTCTACACTTTAATAATGTCTAAAAAATTAAATTCTCTATTGTCTAAAAGTTTATTGATATTATTAATTTTATTTTACTATAAAACAAAATTAGTGATTCAAAATGATCATCACGGATGTAAAAACATATTTGCTTCAATTAGATTTTAAGATAAAAATTGGTTCCATGCCAGCTTTAAAAGCAACTGGTCTATATGTAAATATAAAGACTGATGAGGGTATAGATGGTTGGGGCTTGAGCCATTGGAATCTGAGCAACACTGCCCAAAAACAATTTATAGATGAAGCTTTAAGACGTCTATTGTTAAAAAAAGATCCATTCATGACCGAAGAAATATATAATACGATATATCACTCTTCTAATCGAATCATGTTCGGCATCCCTCAATCAACAAGCGTGATTCAAGTAGCTTTATGGGACATTGTGGGAAAGGCATCAAAACAACCCATATATAAACTATTAGGAGGAATGAAAAAAGAAGTTAGAGCATATGCATCCATGCCAAGAGGATATAAACCAAAAGCAGCCATTGGTGCTGTAGAATCTGCAATTGATTTGAGAGGGTTTAAAGCAGTGAAATTGAGAATTGGGAAATCTGTAAAAAAGGATGAGGAAATAATTAAGGCTGTAAGAGATGCTTTTCCAGATATAGGAATAATGGTTGATGTCAATTCTGGTTATACTAGCGTCAATGAAGCTTTAAAAGTGGCAAGAATATGTGAAAAATATAATGTAGAATGGCTAGAAGAACCATTGCCTTCTGATAATTTGAATGGATTAGCAAGATTGCGAGAAAAATCACCTGTGCAAATCGCTGGTGGTGAAAATGATATGGGAATTTTCAGATTTGAAGACATTTTATCTAAAGGATGTTATGATGTCGTCCAACCAGATGTAACTAGAAGTGGTGGGTATTTAGAGCTTAAAAAAATAGACGCAATGGCAGAAGTTAAGGGAGTGCGCTGCATACCTCACATATTTGGATTTGGACACATTTTAGCGGCAAATCTTCATTTTATAATGGCAAGTAGGTGTGATTGGTGCGAATTTCCGTTCATACCTGATGAATATCAATTGCTAGAAGAACCAATTAAATGTGAAAAAGGAGTGGTTAAAGCTTTAGATAAACCGGGATTAGGAGTAGAAATAAATCAAAAAATGTTTGAAGAAAATATAATTAAATAAAGATTTGTTTAAAAAATTTAATATTTACTTTTTTATTATTATTTTTTTTTTATTATTTTTATCTAAAATTATCAAAATAAGCATTGAAATGCAGATTAAAGATTTTTTGAAAAATAAAAAGATTTGTATTTTTAATTTCATTTCAAAAATTCAATTTCAAGAAAATTAAAAATTAATTGTATTAATTTCTTTAGTTTTACTTCACGATTATTAGCTGCAATTATGAGTACATCTCTTCTAAAATGTTTTTTTAATAATTGAATATCCCCCTAATGCATTCTTAATTAGAACATTCCAATATGTATTTTCAGATGTATCAATAAAAGAATTTATTAAATTTTCAATTGGTATTTTTACAACATTTTCATTTAGGTTGATGATATCATCAGAGTCATTATATTTAACTGTAAAAATAAAATATTCTAGATCTTTCTGAAAAATGAACATTCTATCTTCCTTGATGATCTTTGCTATTGAAATTAAAATTATACTAATAAGAGCAAGAATTAATATTGGTATGATGAAGAGGATGATAGAAGATGAAAATACTGATGTTAGTGTAAAATCAAAATCCCTAGGAAAAAATACATACAATATTATTATGGCAAAGATAAAAAATAATACAATAGCACCATAATAAAAAGTTTTATCACCTTTAATAATGATTCTATTATCTTGTTTCACAATTATTGAGGGAAACATTAAGAATTTAGCATTTTCAGGATGAATAATATCGTTCATTGAACTAGGATTTTTTTTTTTTTACTCTAATCCTAATGATTAACGGAATTACAATGAAAAGAAGACCAGTTATTATGAACGCGTACCCTAACCGTTGACCAAAAGCTCCCATTGGAGTAGTGCTCGGAAAAAACTTAAAAACGTTCCAAAAGCTATCATTAATATTATAATAAATATTTTTACTGTTAATTTTATGATTAATTTAATTTTTAAATAATTTTGATATATTAGGGAAATTTTTTAATAAATAAAATCTTGTAAAAAAAGATAAAATTTTGGAAAATGAAAAAACCTTGTAAATGGTATTACTGCTGTCCTATAAAAAGATATGTAGAAAACGGGTTGCTAGATAAAAAATGGGTTGAGAATTATTGCCTGAAAGATAATCAAAAATGTGTTCGGTTTCAAATGGAAGAAAAAGGCATTTATCATCCTGATAACATGTTACCAAATGGAGAGATTAAAGAAGAATTGAAAGAATAATATTTTTTTTAAAGCATATCATTAAAAACCATATAAACTCAAAATAAAAAAAATACAATGCATAAAAAATGAAGTTTAACGATATTAATAGCAAAATTTATAATATGATTTATTCAAAATATATGGATCTTATCAAGAGATGATATTAATTTATCCATCAAAAAGCAATTACCAATTACAACATTTGCATTCTCAATATAAAACAAGATAATTTTTTTATTTAACAAAATTAAATCAAAAATTGATTAACATTAATTTAATTAAAAATATATTTGAAAAGTGAAGAACGTTGGTAAGTAAGAAAGAAAATGATGAAAAAAAATCAAATGAAATTCCTGGGAGAAAAGGAACTCAAGTATCAATAAATTTGGCAAATATCATCGGCAATTCTGATGCCCAATTATTTCCAACTTTATATGCTCAAATTCAAAGTAGCCTTGGAATAGATATCATCCAATTAGGCACGCTTACTGGTGTTAGGTCAATTCTTCAATCCATTTCTTCACCATTTTGGGGATGGTTTAGCGATAAACATTCAAGGCGAAAAATTTTAGCAATAGGATGTTTTATCTGGGCAATATTTACGATTTTAGTGGCATTTGGTGTAAGCTACATTGATTTATTGATTTATAGAGCGATTACGGGAATTGGATTAGCCGTAATCGTGCCTACTGCTCAATCACTCATCTCAGATTATTTTCCCCCAGACAAGCGAGGTAAAGCATATGGTTGGTTAGGTTTGACGGGAGTATTTGGAATTATCTTGGGTACCCTTTTTGCTACTACTATCGTTTCAATAAGCCCATCCATTTTCGGGTTAGATACGTGGAGATATGTTTTCATCATATGGGGTGTAATTAGTATTTTGATAGGCATTTTCACGCTGATTTTTGCAAAGGATCCAATACGAGGAGAAATGGAGCCTGAATTGAAAGGGAAAATTACATTAGAAAAAGCAGAAAAGTATAAATTAAAATTATCCGATTATAAAAAGATTTTTACAAACAAGACATTTATTTTAATTGTTCTTCAAGGATTAGCTGGAACGATTCCTTGGAATGGCATTCTTTTCATGGTTGTCTGGTTCGAATATGTAGGTTTTGATCCCTTGACATCAGGATTAATGTTTTCATTAGTTGCAATAGGCGCTGCTATTGGAAATTTAATTGGCGGAATTTTAGGCGACATTGCTGAAAAAAAATATCCCGATAAGGGTAGGATCATGATTGCCCAGATTTCTGTATTTGCTGGAATTCCTCTGACATTTGTAATGTTTTATATCATTCCAATGAATACATCATCTTTATTCTTATATGTAATTGTAGGAACTATTACTGGATTACTCATAACCTGGGCTGGCGTGGGCTGTAATAATCCTATATTTAGTCAAGTTTTTGTACCAGAAATGAGAAGTAGTGTTTTTTCTGTTGATCGAATGTTTGAAGGATCATTTGGAGCATTAGGTTCAATTTTTGTAGGCATGGCTGCTGCTTTTTTTGGATTTACTACTCCACCAATGGGTGTTGAGATTAAAGATTTACCAACAAGTCTTCGATTGGCAAATATGCATGCCCTTGCACAAGGAATGTTTTTTGTAGCATTTATTCCTTGGATTTTATGCTTGATACTATTTACACTGGTTTACTTTACATATCCCAGAGATAGAGACAGAGTTCGCAAAATTTTAGAAGAACGCCGGAAAGAATTGGAAAATGCATAAACTATACAATAATTTTTTTTATTAAAAATAAATGTTTAAAGAATTTAATTAGATATTTTAATTTTAAAATGTAATTAATAAAATTTATTTAAAATTTAGTAAAAATAAACATCTATCAATTTTAATCATCAATAATTCTTGTATGTCCTTCTGGGCAAGTACCTTCTGTATAATCATAAAATCCTTCATCCCATTCTTCTAACGCATTATAATGATTTCTACAATATATTTTATCACATTGGGGACAATATGCATCCAAACCTTCATAAGAATGATACTTTTTCATGAATTGATGTGCCTTTTTTAGATCTTGATGATCTAATATTTTAAACAATTCAGGGGCGAGATCTTTACTTAATGAGGTCGTATGTGTAATACCTTCAAAAATAAGTGAAGGCCTTTTTTCGAATCTACTCACGCCAATTCTAAAAATAACTGCAATATTTCCACAAACAGAACAGGGCAATCTATATTCTGAATCTGATACTTTAATGACCTTTGGAATATAACTAGGGAATTTTGTACTACTTGGAGCCAAGTTTTCATATTCATTTTTAAATGCTTTAATGCACTTATCAAAAGATTTATTTAGTTTATTGATTAAACGGGTGATTTTGGAGTTATTTAATGTTTTTAATTCGCTAATGAATCTAGAGAAATTACTTATTGCTGCATCTAAAAATAATTTCGACGAATTCAAATTTGAGAGATCATCGATAGAAACTTCAAGCATGACCCAAGCAGCAACAATAGAATAATAACATTCCTTTATGTCAGATATATAAATTTTCCTGGTTGATTTATCTAAAGATTTAATATTTTTCAAAATTTTAATAGAATCATTTTTTAAATTTTCTAATTCTTGAATCTTCTCACGAATTTTCCATATTCTAACAAAAGATTCATCTTTCAGCTTTTCACTAATATCTATCACTCCAAGTATTTATGATAACTATCATTAACTTAAAGAAATTTTTCCTTAATAATAATTGCTTGAAAAGATTAATTTTAGATCAATACCACGATATTACAACACAATTTCAGTTTTTTTTGGATCTTTAACAGCATAAAAAAATCTTCCTGAACCCATAACATCCACGTGCCTAAATTTAATTTCATAAAAGGATAATTTTTGCGATTTTATGCCTTTTCTCATTTTTATTATTTTTAATTGTTCCTTTGGATAAGTTTGAACAATTTCTTTTATCAATTTTCCTAATTCTGATACTAAAAGCTCTTCTTCTGAAGGATAATATTGGTTTTCGTCAGCTCCTAAGATTACATTTCCCTCTTTAAAATAGCCTGGATGCTTTTCAGCTTTTTCTTTATATTCATTAAAATAATTTATTATTTTTGGAAAGTTTTCTAAAGTAGGATTTCCTATTTCATTAAGGATGTCAAAAATAAAACTGGGTTTTCTCCAATAATCATGTATTGTGTCTGGAGTCGTCTTAGGTGTATAATCGGGAAATAAATCTCTTTCTTTCATACTATATTTAAGTTTATATTCTATATAAAAAAATTCGTAATATATTTTAGTATGTTTGATTTTTTCTTAAAATGAAAGAAAAAAAAGAAATATTAATGAGAAATTCTTCCGCTTTTAGTTTCTCCTCCTTTTATTTTAATGAAAAATAGAAATGCTATAATGACGCAAATTAAAACAAAAGGAAACATGACAATGTATCGAAAATCGCCGAAACTAGTAAAAATCATTAAAATACTACCAAATAGGATTGGTGCGACCGTGTATGCTGTTTGATTAAACGTATAATAGATTCCAGTATAGATACCTACTTTTCCTTCTGGTGCTAATGCCCATAAAATTGAAAAACCATTAACGATAAATCCCATCCATGGAATTGAGATTAGAGTAAGAACCGTTATAATCAAAATTGGAATGTTATTATGATAAACAATTGGAACAACTATCAATGTCATTATAAGAAGCGATGCAACTAACCAAGAAAGGAAAATTTTTACTGCTTTTTTCCTACCTACTTTTTTTGCTTGTCCAAGCATGCCAACAAAATACGCTGAAGCGATCATAGGACCAGCATACGCCAAGAATAAAGTTCCTGCACGTGATTCGGCTAATTTAATAGCATCAGCAACATTTCCAGTCTCAATTAATGCTTGTTGATACAAACCCAAATAATCCATGGCAAAACTTGAGAAGAAAGCTTCAACCGAGGCAAAAGCTAAATACATGAAAAATATAGCACCCAAAAAGTAAGCAAAATCCCGATGTTCTTTTATGATTTTTATGGCTTGTCTATATGATTTGAAACCTTTAGCTTCTTCTACTTCTTTTAATTGAATATCATCGACTTCTCTAATCCGGTATGTTAATTTATCTACTTCAAATTTTTTATCTGTAATTTGAAAGAATTTGTCTCCCGTAGGCGTTTCTTTAACAAATATTACTAATAAAATTAATAATATAACCATTAAAATGCTTACAATTAAAAAACCAGTTGCGTCAACCCATTCGGCGGAAATATTGGGAATTAAGTTTACTATCATGGGAATTATAAAACCAATTAATCCTCCCATATTTGCAATGAATTGTTGAATTGCGCTTCCTTTGGAATATACAGCTTCGGGTGTATAATCAGGCAGGATAGCAATAGAAGGTGATCGATATAAACACATTGCGAGGTCAAACAAAAATATAATTAAAAATAGACCAATAAATACTTTTATCCATGGAATGAGAACGAAAAATATAGCAGAACTCAAAATGCCTACAATGATAAATGGCATCCTACGACCGAATCGGCTTTTTGTCCTATCACTTAAATCTCCAAAATATGGTTGTAAAAATACAGCTATCAAGTTATCTAAAGCCATTATAAACCCTTTTAGAACATCTTTAAATGGATTTCCAGTCAAAATTCTATCCAAAATTAAAGGTACCTTGAAATTAAAGTATGACCAAGCCAATAAAACCGTTAAAAACGCAAATGAAAAGAAAATAGTGCGCTTCACATTAAGAGAATCTGGTTGCGGTGGTTTCATGCGCGGTTGATATGGTAAAAATTTTTCATTTAAACTATTGTTGTTAATAGAATCCTTATTTTCCATTTTTCTCAACAATAAATTTTAAAATAATCAAATTCTCATAACATTAATGTGTATAATTTTCTTGAATAATAAATAAATTTAATTAATTATGACAAACATTCATGATAAAGATTGGTTTGAAATAAAAGAAATTTCTGAAAATTTATTCATCATTAGAGAAAGGTTGGATGAAATTGATCCAAGATTTTATACTAAATACGTGAATATCTTTCTTATAGTGGGAGAAAAAAAGGCAGCTCTAATTGATACGGGATGTGGATTATTTAAATTAAATCCGATTGTAATGAAGCTTATTGATGGGAAAGATTTAATTGTAATAAACACGCATTCGCATTTTGACCACCGAGGGTCTAATGACGAGTTTAATGAAATTTATATTCACGAAAATGAAGTAAGAATGGCGTGTTTACCATTAGATATCTCCTTTATTAAAGATTCTTCTAAGAATGTAGTTAAGAGATATGAAAAAAAAGACTTTAAACTTTTACCCCCTTCTAAAATTAATCCTATTCGAGAAGGCGTAGAATTTGATTTAGGAAACATTTCTTTGAAGGTAATTCACACTCCCGGGCATTCTCCAGGATCCATTTCTCTCCTTTCTAATCGAAATGAATTATTTACAGGTGATACAGCTCATTATGGTGCCATATATCTTCCTAAAAAAAGGGATTTCCCTATAATCCTCAATAGTTTATCAAAATTATTAGATTTATGCATTAATAATAGCGAGGTTGAATTATATCCATCCCATGAAGATTATAAAGTAAAGCAAGATTTACTTGAGAAACTAATCGAGGGAATAAATAACATTGAAAATATCTGGGAATCAAGAAAGAAAGATAAATTCTTGCGCTCCTGGATCTTGAAAGATGAAAATTTCACGTATATAATTTAATCTATTATAACTTTCGGGATTAAAGTGAAAAGGGTTAAAAAAATCGCTTTAAATGGAACTTGGAAAGTAATAAATAATGAAAGGAAAATTGAAACCACGATTGACATTCCAGGAACTGTTTATGAGGCATTAATAAATAACAAAATAATACCGGATCCTTTTTATGGCAATAATGAACATGAGGTTAATTGGATCCATGAATCTGATTGGATCTTTGAAAAAAGTTTTGAAATAAAAGAAGAAATTCTTTCTTATTCCAATATTCTATTAAGATTCTATGGAATAGACTTAATTGCAAAAATTTTTCTAAATGATACTTTCATAGGAAAGACTTCAAACATGTTTAAAACACATGAATTCGATATTCATAATATTTTAAGAAAGGGCATTAATACGATAAGGCTTTTCTTCAAAAGTCCGTTAAAGCATGCTGAAGAAATGATAAAAAAGCATGGAACTAATTTAAAGACAAATGATTCATTGCCGGGAATTCCATATCTGAGAAAAGCTCAATATTCTTTTGGTTGGGATTGGGGACCAAAATTACCCGACATCGGAATTTGGAAAAATGTAGAAATAATATGTCATGATGGTCTTTTAATAAACTCTCTAAAAATCGATCAAGAATTAACATATAACAAGAATCCTAATGAGATTTTAGATTCAAATGAATTAGCTAAGCTAAAAATTGTCCAAGCGAAGATAATTATTAGCTTAGAATTGATCAATAGTCCAAAAAAGTTTAAAGAGGGAAATTATCAACTTCTTTTCAATATCATTACTCCAGATGGTGAGATCCTAGAGAAAAAGACAAGTTTGAAAGAAATTAATCAACATGTTGAATTTATAATCAATAATCCTTTATTATGGTGGACTCATGATCTTGGTAAACCTAATTTACATGAATTGAAAGTAGAAATTATCAAAGATGGAATAATTGATGCATTAGAAACTAAATTTGGGATCAGGGACTTAAAATTAATAAGGAAAAAAGATAAATGGGGCGAAACTTTTTACTTTAGATTAAATGGAGTTCCTATTTTCGCTAAAGGAGCTAACTGGGTTCCCATTGACAGTTTTATCCCTCGTGGTAAAAAATTGGGATTGTATGAGAATCTTTTAAGAGATGTTAAGATTGCTAACATGAACTTTTTAAGAGTATGGGGTGGCGGCATTTATGAAGATGATTTATTTTATGAAATGTGTGATGAATTTGGAATCCTAGTATGGCAAGATTTTCCTTTTGCTTGTGCGATATATCCTTATAATGAAGAATTCGTTAATAATATAGAACTCGAATTCATTCAAAATGTTATAAGATTAAGAAACCATCCAAGCTTGGCTTTGTGGTGTGGAAATAACGAAATAGAGTGGTTATGGAAATTAGAACTCATCATATCTGAAATCACAGATGAAAAATTGATTAAAAATTATGAAAAAGCTTACTTAAAAATTTTTGAAGAATTATTACCAAATCTTATTGAAAAATTTGATGGGACGCATCCTTATTGGCCAAGTTCACCTTCAAATGGTTTCATAGGGAATGATTTAGGAAGGGTTAATTCTAATTCTCCAGATAGAGGAGATTCTCATTTTTGGGAAGTTTGGCATCAAAATAAGCCATTTAAAGCTTATAGAACTTTCTATTCAAGGTTCATGTCAGAATTTGGTTTTGAGTCTTTTCCATCAATTAAAACAATAATGGAATTTTGCCCTCAAGAACAATTTAACATGTTTTCTCCCATAATGGAAAATCATCAAAAAAATTCTGCTGGAAATAAAAAAATTCTAAGATACATAAAAAAAAGATTTTTAATTCCAGAAAATTTTGAAGATCAGATAGTTTTATCCCAAATAACTCAAGCGGAAGCAATAGAATATGGCGTAGAACATTGGCGCCGGAACAGGAATGATTTTCGTTGCATGGGATCATTGTATTGGCAGTTAAATGATTGTTGGCCAGTAGCAAGTTGGTCTTCCATTGATTATTTCGGAAGATGGAAAGCCTTACACTATTTTGCTAAAAGATTTTATTCTCCGCTTTTTCCAAATATTTTAGAAACTAAAGACTTTATCGAATTTTGGATAACAAATGATCATGTAGAGTTGAAGGAATGTTCACTTGAATGGAAAATATATAATTCCGAGAATAATTTAATAGCTCATAAAAATCACGATATAAAAGTTAATCCTTGTAGTTCTCAACTAATAGAAAAAGTAGAATTAAATAATGTTAACATAAATAGATCTAATGCTCACGATCATGTTATTTTTTATAAATTAAGTGAAAATGGAGAGATCAAGAGAGGGTTTCGGTTTTTAGATGATCCTAAGAAATTTAATTTGAAAGATCCAGAAATTAACTGGGAATTAGAAAAGTACCTAAACTTTAAGAATAATAAAAATAAATTAAGTATTTTTATCTCGACTAAAAATATAGCAATCTATGTTCATATAGATTCTAAAAAATATGATTTTTTAGCGGATGATAATTTCTTCTCGATGGAGCCAGGAGAATCTAGAAAAATTGTTTTATCGAATATAAAACCGTTAAATTCCGCTCATGATAGCAAACTTGATATTAAAAAAGAAGATTTCTTGGTAAGATCCTTGTTTGATCTGATAAATTGAATGATGTTAGAAAAAAATAAAATTTTAAATTATTTACGGGTCAATTTTTTTAAAAAAGCCCTCATCTTCCAATATTTCTACGAGTTTTCTTATTTTTGAAGGCAAGATTAATTGTTCATATTCTAAAGATAAATAGCAAGAAATTTCTAATAATGAAAGATTTTTTGCCATTAAATTGACGAGTTCATTTAACGGTCCTAAGAATGGATAACCCAATTCTTCAATAAATTCCTTAAATTCTTTCTTTATGCTTAATTGCATTAATTTATCAATTGGAAAAGGGCCATCGTAAATTGCTCTCCAATGGGTGTTTAAATCGGTCTTAATATCGTGTAAATCAGTATTTTCATTAACTAAGTTTGATCTTTTAATCAAATTTGACTTGGTTATTTTAATGATTTCATTTAATTCTTGTTTAGCAAGATTTACTAGATGTAAAATATCATTTGAAGTCATGAATTGTTTTAACCAATCTAAGTTTTCGAATTCATGTTTAACATAGCATTTTAAGAGAGCCTGTTCCATCAATTCATGTTCCACTAATACTTCTTTTAGATTATTTTTGTTTTTTTTAATTGTTAATGCTAATGTTTCTAAATGTTTTATAACATTCCCCCATCTATATAAAATTCCAGTATGTATGATGGACCAAAGTTCCAAAATCAATTCGTCGTCTAAAATTGATAATAAATGTGATATACATAATGCCATCGAGATAACTCTTTTTAATTCCGTTGGATCAACATATTCAACATTGTCCATTGAGGAATGATAATAAGGATCTTCATGACCAAACATTAAGGAGGGTATTCCAAAAAATGAATCAATAAACAAAATATGGTCGCTTCCACCTTCAAAACTTTTAAACCTATAGCTCATCGGAATTTTTGTACCTGCATTATCTACTGCCTTAGGATTATCAACTATATTTTTTATTATTATTAAGGCAATATCATTAATTATTGAAGGTGTTGAATAAGGAGTACGATTAACTTCTAAGGGATCTCCAATCTTTAGTCGATGTTCTCCAATCATATCTAAATTTAAACAAGCAATTACATTTTTGATTTTATCTAGATGTTCTTTCATCCAAGGAATCGTACCATTAAATTCTGGTACCCATACAAATCTTATAGTGAAGTTTGGAGGTTTAATTTTTTTTTTATTAATTAACGTGTTATATGCTCTTGCTAGTTCCAATAAACCTGCTGAACCACTTGCATTATCATTAGCACCTGGATATGGGTGGCATAAGTGAGCAATTATCACGATTTCTTTATTTGGCTCCTTTAACCCCTTTATCGAAGTTGTTAGGATCTCTAAATTGCCTTCTAAGAATTCTGATTTTATGATGGCATGAACCTTAACAGAACCTTTTTGTAACAATTCCTTGATATGCATGGCTTGCTTGTAAGAAATACTAAAGCCAAATTTCGCATTTTTTAATCTTTCTTTTGTTGTAAAGAAACTATTATATATTCGCTTATCTAATTGTTCCCCTGTTCTTTTTAAATCTGGATAATAAATCACACCTAAAGCATTTGATTGCTCAATAAAAGCGTGATACATGTAAGTAGAGCTTGAAATTAATATTATTTTATCAGATAAATCTTCTCGTAAATAGTCAGTAATCTCATTTCCTTTACCTAAATCAATTAATTCAGCAATGACATCACAACTTTTTGAATGTGTTACAATTGATATTGGAATTTCATTAAAACCACATAATTTTATTTCTTCAGGTTCTACCATCCATAATTCTCCATATTCTATTTCCCACTGTAAAGGAGAAGTTATTCCCCAAACTTGACTTTCTCCATCAGCTGGAAATTTATAATGTTCAATGTTTTGATATCCAATTTTAATTAGTTCTTTTTTAATTTCTTCCAAACTATCATGGTATCCGCTTGATGCTTGAATGCGATGATATTGAGAGATTTTTGCCACCCAATTCCACGCATTCTGACCACTTATTTCCGTTAAAATATCATCTATACTTTTTTTTAAATCCATTTTATTTTCACAAGTCAGTCTGTTTAATTATATTATTTGCGTTTTTCTTAATTAAGATTAATATACATCAATATTACTGGTCAAAAATTTATCCAATCCTTTTTCATGTGGCATGTTACCGCCAATAAAAATCGAAAATTCACCTGGTTCAAGGATTTTCCTACCATCATCGCTTATTATCAAGAAATCCTCATATTTTAACTTAAAAGTAACTTTTTCCTTTTGTTTCTCTTTCAGAGATATTTTTTTAAATCTTTTTAGTTCTATTAATGGTATTCTAAATGAAGATTTTTTCTTTTTCATGTATAGTTGTATTACTTCTTTCCCAGAAAAATTTCCTAAATTTACAACATCAAAAGAAACAGTTATTTCTTCATTTTTAGTTATTCTATAAGAGGATAATTTTAAATTAGAATACTCAAAAGTTGAATAACTCATACCATGACCAAAGTGAAATAGTGGTTCACCTTTAAAATATCTATAAGTACGATTTTCCATCCCATAATCTTCGAAAGGTGGTAATTGATTAACAGATTTATAAAATGTTATTGGGAGCCTTCCGGAAGGATTATATTTTCCAAATAGTATTTCTGCTAAGGCATTTCCTCCTTCTTCTCCTGGATACCAAGCTTGAAGAATTATAGGTACGTGTTTTTTTGCATAATTTATAGATAAAGCACTCCCACTCGTGAGAACGAGTACCATTGGCTTATCCAATGAAACCATTTCTTTCAATAAGCTTTCTTGTACATTCGGTAAATTTAGATCTCTTCGATCTCCTCTTAATGGACCTACAGCATAACCTTCTTCTCCTTCTAATTCTGCTGTAATTCCTAAGAAAAGGACGATAATGTCTGAATTCTCTGCAATGGCTCTTGCTTCCGAGAAATTACAATTTTCTTGCATCAAATCGCAACCTTTTGAATATAAGAGCTTAGTGCCTTTTGGAGCGTTATTCTTCATACCTTCTAAAAAAGTAATCATTTTAGGAGGGAATGGATAATAATGAAAATAATAAAGAGCTTTTGATTCATTAGCTATGGGGCCTATAACGGCTATTTTTTTAAAATTCTTGTTTATTGGTAAAATATAACTCTCATTTTTAAGTAAAACGATGCATTCTCTTGCACATTCAAGTGCTAATGCCCTATGTTTTTTACAGTCTATAATTTTATAAGGAGTGCGAGTAAAAGGCACTCGTTCAGGTGGATCAAACATTCCCAATTTAAATCTAGCGATTAAAGACCTTCTTAAAGCATTATTCATCATTTCTTCTGTAATGGTACCATTTCTTACTCCTTCCAAAACAGATTTTTTATATTTTTTTAATTTAGCAGATGTCATTATATTGAATGGATTTAAAACATCGCATCCATTTTTAAGAGCTAAAGCTGCTGCGCTGGAATAATCTTTTACTAATTTATGATGTTTATACACATCCCAAACAGCACCTCCATCTGCTATCACGTATCCTTTAAATTTCAATTCTTTTCTAAGTAAATCAATCAAAATTTTCTTGCTGGCACAACAAGCCTCATCATTTAACCTATTGTATGCGCACATTATGCCAGCGGCATTTCCTTCTTCAATGCAAGCCTTAAACGCTGGCAGGTAAGTTTCATATAAATCTTTTTTAGATACT
>Ga0190334_1000612_pt1 | contig 17182 bp, 37 predicted proteins | sample 48720478_MG_FD_161270 | JGI IMG/M metagenome (GOLD analysis project Ga0190334, IMG submission 161270) | Hydrothermal vent sediment bacterial communities from Southern Trench, Guaymas Basin, Mexico - 4872-04-7-8_MG | ecosystem: Environmental > Aquatic > Marine > Hydrothermal vents > Sediment ...
AGCGGTTCCGTTTGGAGTTGTATCTAAAAGAGGAATGCCGTTTATTATTGTTTGATAAGTTGATTGGTCTATTCTCAAATATCTTGAATCATAATAGGTTGTATTCCCAGAAGTTCCGTTTCCAGAATAAACTTGCTCTTTTATTAAATCAATCCCAATCTCCCCGCTAATTCCTGTTTGAAGCTGAGAATTTACGATGGGGACAACTAGAAAAAAAACCAAAATTCCAAGCAATATATGCTTCTTTCCCATTTTAAGGTGCTGTAGAAGATGCTTTTGAGCCTAAATTTGACATTATCTTCTCTGCTGTTTCTCTCCATCCCTCACTTTCAGCCTGCATAAATTTGAAAAACACAATCATAGCAACGAACATTAAAACAAATACACCAATGCTTATTAAAACACCTTTATTTTCATCCCACCAGCTATAGGCTTCTCTTTTCTTTTCATCTAATATCTCAACTGCAACATCTCTATAATCAGCTGGAGCAATTTCAAATAGCAAGTTGTAATTCTTAACCTCTGTTCTTGAGATAGGAACAAGAATGTCTGGGTCATCGTCTTTTCTTTTTACAATTAATCCTCTCTTTCCATTAATCTCATGATAATCTTCAGAGGATACATTATGAATCCTTCTTTTTCCATCTTTACATAAACAAATTGTTTCCCCTCCAACTTCTAAAAGTCCAAATAAAGCTCTTTTCCTCTTAAACCATCCTGCTTTTGATATTTGAACTGCAATTTTCCCTTCTCCTAAACTGATTATTTCAAGAAGAGGGATTGAAAATTTCCTCTGTTGAGCAATCCATAAACCTCCAATGAAAAATAAAACAATTATACCTACAACTAAAAAGATTAAAAATACTGTCCATCCCCATCCGAAGATTCCTCCAACAATGCTCTCAAATCCAACTGCCATTTTATCTCCTCCAAAATGATTTTTTCTTTTCCTCCTCGCTTACAACATGATGAGATTCGCTTCTTGTTCCTATAATCATCTTTCTTACTCCTTCTCCCTCTGATTGTTTCATAACAATAAACACAACTGAATAAACAATATCAGCAACATATCTAATCTGTGCTGTATTTGTAATGCCATATTCTTTCCAATTTGCAAGGAGGTTTCTTATTGCTGTATCTGTTAATGAATATGCTCTTTTTCTTATTTCCTTATCAGATAATTTTGAGATTGATGTTGAACGAGATGCAATAGATAATAATAGGTTTGATATATTCCAAGCCCCAATTTTTGATATTGAACATTTCTTTAATTCTTTATTAATAACCCACTCTCCTCTATTATTTAACTCCCTTCCCATTAACCTCTGGCACAATATTTCAACTGGCTCGTCTGGATTTATCTTGTCAAGTAAATCTGCCTTATCGCTTGGTGGTGGAAGGGGGTAAGGAATTGTTGTTTCTTCTTGCATTTTTAAATATTAATAGGTTTAATTTTAATATCAAAAAGCTTTCCTCCGACGATTGGTCTAACTTCAAGTCCTGTCTGCCGTTTTGGTTTCCTCCCTCTTATTCCAAACACATAAGCAAAATAAGAAGGAGTGTATCCTTTAGGAGTGATTGCTGGAAGTTTTCCTATTCCTGTTTTTGTTATGAAAGAAGGTATAAATAAGAAAGGGGGCTTGTATGATAATATTTTTACGGGTTTTGGAGCCTTATATTGATAATATTTTGTTATTGAGGATACTGCTGATGGGATTGATGATATTGCTGATGAAACTCTTGAACTATATTGTCTTGATGCAAAACTTATTTTTGATACTACGCTGCTTATTTTTGATGAAGGATATGATACTCTTGAAATTGATAACTGATAAGGGAATGATGCCCTCTTCCTTGAACTAACTTTTGAAATGCTTGAGATTCCAAGAGCATATTTAGGGAAGATTGAAGAGATTGATGATATTATTGTGCTTGGAGTTATGTATCTAACTCTTCCATAACTTGATGCATATTCAATTAAATCTATTCTTGCTTTTGATGCAATTTTTGATTTTGATGCAACCCCTCCAATTTTTTGAGCACTTTCTAAAGATAATGGTTCAATTCTTGCTTCTTCAAAATAAATCTTATGATATTTGGTTGTTAATCCTTTCCAAATTTTCTTTAAATATTTAGAACGCTCAATAAATTGTGGTGCTTGTCTGTATTGAGGATAATAAGTAAATTTCCCAGCCAATCCTAAACCAATATCAGATTTAACAAGTTTGCTTCCTGCATAACCTCTTTCAACCCATTTAACTGATGTAACAAACTGCCCTTCTCTGCTAATCCCGAGAATGTTTTCTCCTGGAACAAATGTTTTTCCTGCCTGGCTCATCTGCCACTGAACTAATTCTTTAGGAGGCAATCCCTTTAATGATTCTGGTGTTTTTGATATAACATTTTCTATTAAAAATGCCTTAGTTTTTGGCTTCCTCCAAGAAAAAATTGTTTTAATTGACGATGAAATTTCTTCACCAATTCCTGCATAATATAAATATGCTACTGGTTTTTGAGCACCTTCAATAATTTCAGGAGCAGAAGTATAAAATGAAAATTGTTGTAATTGTTTTCTCCATCCTGTCGCATACTTTTGTAACTCGGGTGTTGTTTCAAGGATAATCTCGCCTGATTTAAGTGTCATTTTTGGATGTGTTGTAACATGAACCATCGTAGCAGTTTTTTCTTCAAAACCGCTTAAATAACTAACTTTTCTAGGAATTGTTGCTGATGGAACATATTCAATACCTGTTTCTTCTATTGGAACATACTTTTTTGACAATCTTCCTAATCTTAATCTGCCCCAAATTTTAGCAACACCTGCCCCTGTGATTAATGAAGCAATCCCGACCTCAAAAGGATGTTCTTTTGTATATTCCCATGCTGCGGATGGTATAGCTCTAACCCCTTGTTCTTTTATAACCTTATATGCTCCTCTTGCTCCCCTCTCACCAAATGAACCAAGAAAAATCGCAGCTCTTGCTTCCCCAACATAAGGAACAAACCATGAAACTATATCAGCAGCTTGTCCAACAGTTAATTCTCCAACTTTAACCTGCTTTTTTTGAAATGGAATGACTGTGCCTTCCAATTTGAAGAAAGATGTGAGTGTTTCAATTGGGTTTAAACTAATTTCTGTTGCATATCCTTTTTCATAATGGGCTGTTGGGGCAACTAATAGGTTTGGCATTCCAAATCCCCCAAGTGTTCCAACCTTTATTTTAATTGGAAGAATCGTTCCGATAGGAACCTGTCTATATTTTTCTGGAATAATATTAATGATGTTGCTGGTTTTTGATGGTGTTATTCCAAAAGAAAATGTCCTATAACCCTTTGGAACTCCAAGCTCTTTTAAACCAATATCAATGGATTTAAATGCTTGTTCAACCCCCCATTCAACTTTTGGAAGAAAACCTTCTGGAACTTGTCTACTCTCTCTGAATATTTCTTTTGTTTTTAAATATGATTGAGCAAATTCTGGTGTTGGAGTTGTCTGTGTTAAAAGGGAATATTCAGCTAACTCCATAGCTTGTTTTTCAGAATAACCAGCCTGTTTATATCTTTCAACTTCTGCTCCATACCTGGCTGCATATTCTTTAAATTGCTCTCCAATATCTTGTTTTTTAATCTCAAATTCTGGAGTGTATTTAAGGCTCCACCTAACTCTTCCAATATCTGATGGTTTTATTTCTCCTTTTTTTAATGCTTCTTCTCTTAATTTTCTTTCAAATTCATTCGCTGTCATTCCTAATTCTGGGATGAATGCCTCTCCTGTATATCTGATGGTTTTTCCTCCTCTCCTTACAACAACCCCTTTCCCAGCCCCAGCACTAACATCAATTGTTTCTTCTTTTAGTGCTTTCTTAATTGTTTCAAATTCTGCTTTTGTTGTGCCTCCTGCTTTTAGAAGTTTTTCAACTGCTGCTAAATTCTCAGTTGTTGCTTCAACTTTTTCTCCTGAAGGAAGAACATAATAACCTTTTCCTGTTTTAGGGTCATAATAAGACCTACCTCCTCCGCCACCACCAGCTCCACCGCCTCCGCCACCACCTCCGCCTCCTCTTGGTCTAACAACACTCTTAAAAGTGTCTTCAAGCACTTCTTCTGCCGATTTTTTGGTTGTTCCACCTTTTTTAAGAAAATCTCCAATATCTACTTTTCCGCCCCCACCTATGCCTGATTTCTTTTTTTCCTGCTTTTTCTCCTGCTTTTTTTTCTTTCCAGGCAAAATTCTCTCCCAAATTTTTCCGAATATACTCATTTTTCAAAAGGATTAAATTTATCTATTGTATCAATTTTAATGCATTTATTCTTCACCATGTCGCAGATTATAAATTCCTCTGAATTTTGTTTTGATTGTTCAGCTAAATCAATTAATGAACTAATAGATTCTTTTGAAATTTTGTTATCTCCAAATTTTACATAATCTTTTTGAACCGTGATAAGCAAAAGTAGCTCAATTAAAATTAAAATGGATAAAATTATTGATACAATTTTCCAATCTTTCATAAAAGAAAAAGAGTTTATATATTTAAATTCATTTTGTTGATATTAACAATTAAAATTAAACAAAATGAATTTAAATTTATTGTGATTAATTTTAACAATGGCTTATCATAATTACTATGGAAGAGGAGAGGAGGAAAAAAAAGAATTAGCTTATGATTTAAGACAGAAATTAGCAGAACTTCTTGGAAAATTAAGAGAGGAAATAACAATTGCAAGATTAAATCGTGATTATCCAAGATGGATTAATCTTCTTGATTCATTATATATTGAATTAACAAAGAAATTAAATGAAGAAGAAATGGACGAATACAATAAACTGCTTAAAAAAGCTGTAAAAATTATTAAAGAAAATCCAAAGGCATATAGAGGAGAACTTAAATTAAATGAGGGAGATGTTATTTATAATGCTTTGAGAGAGATTGATATATGGATTAATATTAAAATGGAGAAATATGATATGTTCGGAAGTAAATGGGAAGAAGAAGGATTATAAATAAAAAATGGTTAAAGTCGAACCTTTTGGTTATCCTCTTGAAAATGAATTAGTAAAAAAGATTGATTTAATGATTGAGAGGTGCACTCAGGAAAATCCAAAAAGAGATGCTGTTTTAATTGTTGAGGGTGCGGAGGGAGAGGGAAAAACAACAATGTCTATTGCTATTGCTTATTATGTTAAATGGAAGACTGGAAGAAAATTTAATCATACAAGGGTTTTTTTTGATGTTGCAGAAATGATAAGATTCCTTCAATCAACAGAAGAAGAAATTGCTATTTGGGATGAACCAGCATTACAGGCTTTATCTAAAGATTCATTATCAAAAATTGTTAAGAATCTTGAAAGACTGCTTATGATGTGCAGAAAAAAAAGGCATTTTATAATAATTAATATCGCTTATTTCAATAAATTCACCGAATATATTGTATGGCAAAGACCTCTTGGAATGATTCATGTTTATTCACGTAAAAATATTTATGCAGGAAGATTTGTTTATATAAGGAAAGCCAATCTTGAAAAATTATGGTATGATTGGAGAACAAAAAAAATAAGAAATTATAGGAAATGGTGTTCAAGGAGAGTTAGAGGAACATTTCCAGATGTTCTTAATCCTAATTATAAGCATAATGTTTTGTCAGATTTTGATTTAGAGTATTATGAAAGAAAAAAAGATGAAGCAATAATGAAAATAGGTAAGGATAGTAAGGAGGCAGATAAGAAAGAAGCAAAAGAACTTAAAAGAAGGCTTGGCAATATAAAAAAATTTCCAATTGAATCAAGAGAAGAGTTCGCTAAATTAATCGGAATTCATCCTCAAACATTTTATAAGTGGGCAAGAATAAAAAAATCAGAAGAAGACATAGAAAAAGAATAAAAAAAAGAATAAAAAACGCAAGATTTACCCACTACATCTAAGGAAAATTGAGTTTTTACCCACTACCAAAAATTAAATTAAATAATTATAGGGAATATGAAACCAACAAATCAAAACAAATTGCAAAAAGCAAAAGAGAAATTAAAATTAATATTAATAATACTTCTTGTTGTTTCCGTCGGTATTTTTGCAGTTAATCAAATCCTAAAGTTCTTTTACTACTCTGAATTACTACAAACGCCATGCGAATTATGTGCTGATTTAAACCCAAATCAGGCTGATTGTATAAAAACATGTTTTTCTGTCAAAATTGAATCTTATGATTATATTAATTTTCAAACCTTTAATGTTTCACTTCCTACTTAATCGCTTTCTTTTCTTAACTCACTTAAAATTAAATCTAATTTGTCACTTAAGATATTAAACATCTCTTCAACTGAAACTGCTCTTGGAACAACAACGACATCCCTTGTTTTCTTCTTCTCTGTCTTTTCTTCTTTCTCCATTTCTTCAATTTCTTCCTTGCTTAACCTTGCCATTTTCAACACCTCCTTTCATTTAACTTTATTGATAAAGTGTAAATAAATCCTTTATTTATGCCTGTTTTGGTTGATTTTTGTTTAACTTTAAAGCCCATTTTTAGAACCTTCTCTGCCTCATATAGAGGTCTCCGAGCATTTCCTTAATCTTTCTCATGTCTGAATCTGAAAAAACATCTGCACTTCCATAATGAGATATGTAGGTATTATAATCATGGCCAAGCCGAGTGCAGATTTCTGCGATGTCAATTCCTAATGCTTTTAAATACATGCCATGTGTTTTTCTTATATTGTGAGTTGAGAAGTTATACCAATCCTTAACACCGATTTTTTTCAGAGTTCTTTTTAACAGCTGGTTTGCTCCTTGAATTGTCATTTTGAACATGTATTCGTCATTTCTGAAATTGTTGGCATGTTTTTTCAGTTTTTTTGAGTATTGGGTTGAGATGCTCACAATTCTTGGTTTTCCGAATTTTTCCCCTTTCTTTGCTTTTGTTTTTGTTTTCCACAGCCTCACATTGCATTTTTCAAAATCAACATCACAAGGTCTTATATGAACTGCCTCATCAAATCTTGCTCCTGTATTAAATATGAATTCAAAAAGAGGGCGTTTCTTTTCCTTTAATGAGTTTATAAATTTCTTCCATTCATCAGGAAAGAAAAATCTATGCCTATCCAATCTAATTGTGTATTTTCTTCCATCTTTCAGCTGTTTAATTATTATGTCTTTTTGGATTTCCATTTTAAATTACCAGTCAATTGTTTCAGTAATATAGACAACTAAAAGAAACAATAAAATTGAAATAATCAAACCATCTGATAAATCATTAATTGCTCCTGTTTTTGCTCCAGAATAAAAGAAAAAAACAAGAACACAAACAACCACAATCTTAACAAAATCGCAAATTCCTCTAATAATGCATCTAATAATGTTTAATTCAGATTTTTCCTCTTCCTGTGTTTTTTCCTTCATTTTCTTAATTTTTGGCTTTTAAAGTTAAACTTTTTTAGCTTATTTTGGCTGTTTTTTGGGCTTTTTGTTACTCTTTATATTAAAAGTTAAAAGAGATGTTGAATCAAATATGCAAGCAACCTGATAAAGACATAGCCGAAAATTATTGTTAAAAATAGTGAAAAAACTACTTTTCTGATAACACTGAAAGCATCAACAACAGCCATAAAAAATAAAAAAAGAATAAGTTTAAATTCATTATGGTTTAAGTTTATCTGCTAACTTCAACATTTCTTCTTCTGTTATTTCTTGTGTTTTCTTCTGCTGAATTATTGTTGATTTTAAGAAGGAGAAGAGCTTAACCAGTGCAAAGTTAAAGATTATGTTGAAAATCTTTGCCACTCTCATTCCTAAATCCATTGTAGCCCAATTGTTTATTAATGTGTATATCCCTGAAACTGCTATTATAAAAAAACAAAGCATTCCAATATTGTAAAATGTTTCAAGATTAAATTCAAGTTTCATTTCACCACTTTCTTGCTGTATTTTACTTCCATTAGGTGTTTCATTTTCTCTGATAAATTCTTTATATCTTGAATTATCTTCTCTGCTATTTCTTCCTTTGTTGCTCCTTCAATTCTCTCAATAATTATTCCGTTTTCAAGAGTTACATCTTTTCCCTGCTTTTTCATTGCTTTATAAGTCATTTCTGTTTGTTTCTGATTATTAAATGCAGTGAGGCACACCCCATCTTTGCAGATTGCTTTTCCTGTTGTTGTTAGGTTTCCAAACTTCTGCTTCATTCTTATTTTTATTGATATGTATCCCATAAAACCTCCTATTTTTAATTCTTAACATTATAATTTCTCCTTGTTTGCATAGTTTTGATATTGCTTTTTGGATAGCTCTTTTTGATATTTTTAACTTATCATTTAGTTCTTCTATATCTGCTATTATTTCCTTTTTAATTATTCTTAACACCTCTTCTTGACTCATTTTAAAAAGTAAAAAAAGATTTTCCGCAGTTGCTGCAAGTAATCCACAACCTCTTTTTGTATCTTATATTTACTTTATGACAATAAGGGCATTCAAACTCGCAGTATTGTAGCTTTTCTTCTTTATTCTGTTTTTTTGTTTTGCTCATTTTCCAAATCTGATAAAATTTTATGAAGTTTATTTGCATAATCATTAATTAATACCTTAATTTTATTAATTAAATCATTCTGCATTTTCTTTATTTTTTCTTCAGCTCTTTCTTTCATATTCCCTCCTCCCTTTCAATTTGGTTTTTTGCTTCTAACATGAGCTCAATAGCAGGAATTCCAGTGATTCTGCTCCATGTTTTGCTATATTTCTCAGCTGATTCAAAATCATCATTTAAGAGGCATCTTTTTAGAACTCTTATTGCTTCTCTTTTTTTCATTATTCTCTGCTCTTTTAGTTTTTCATAGCATTTTATGTATTCTGTCTGTTTCTTTATTTCCTGTTCTATTTCTGCTATTTCTTTCTGCAATTTCTCCCTTTTTTGTATTAAATCCACTAATTTGGCGTTTGGGTCTATGCCTTTATCCCAATTCATCACCAAAAATTCAATAAATTCAGTCTTTGTCATGCCTTCTAATTCCGCTAATTCAGTGATTTTATCAATAATATCCCTGTCCAGTGAAAACAAAACCTTCTTCCAGTCTTTCTTTTTTTTTCTCATTTTTTCGGTTTTCCTTTATAAATCTTTCGCAAAATTTATAAACTGAAGCGTGTTTTTGGGAAACCCTATTTTTTTATTCGTTATATAATTATATAATACTTTATATATTTATATAACGAATGATTTTTATATATTTTATTTTAGTTCCACAGGAAATAAAGGGGGGTTATCTCAAACCACTTGCTATTTGTTCCCTTCTTTCCTTTTCCAATTCCTCCACCTCTTCAATTGACATATCAATAAGCTCTTGTGCCGATAGATTGTCAATTTTTTCCTGAGCTGGAACTGCCATTTATCACCTCCATTCTGTTTAATTTTCTCATCATAAGGCTGGAGGAAAACCCTCCAGCATCAAAAGATGGTGATAAAGAAAGAGCATGATTTCCTCTTGATTTATCAACCCCTTTTATTTGAATTTTATTTTCCATACCACTTAAAAAAATCCTATCTTTTTAAATGTTTATATACTCGTTTATATATAATAGAGTATATAAATGTTTATATACCCATAATTCCACTAAAAATCATGAAGGCAAAAGAAAAAATCATGAAGGCATTAACCGACGAATGGGAATCAACAAGAGGAATAGCAAAGAAAACAGGAATAAACTGGTATGTGGCTTATGCTATATTAACAGAATTAGCATCTAATAAACAAATAGAAAGAAAAAAGATTAATCAAATAACTTATTGGAGGAAAAAGCAGAAATGAACCCAATAAAAGAAGATAAAAAAATATTTGCATACTGGATTCTTGGATTTGCTATTTCAATCCTATCTCAATTTCTTATTGGAAATAATTTTGGTGTTATTGTTGCAGTTTCATTAGTTCCAATTTTTATCCATGACATGTTGCGGGTTTTCCTTTTCATTTTAATTCAAAAAAAGGAGGAGGAAAAATGAGCGACCAATTATCTCCATTTTTATTTGTATTTTCTGTTTTGTTTGTTTTAGTTGGGATTATTGCATTAATTTTTAAAGGATTCTGTTCTGGGCTTCCATTCTTTGCTCTTGGAATAGCATTTCTTATAATTTTAATAGATTGGAAAATAGAGTATAATTCCTATAAATTTTTAACAGAAAGGATAAGTAATTGCCTAAAAGAATTAGAAAAATTAAAAGAAAAAAGGAGCAAAAATGATAATTGAAATTTTGATTAAAATTTTGGCATTTATTGGAGCTGTATTTATCTGGATTGGGCTTTATAAATTAAATAAATCTATTCTTAAATATGAGTATGAAGATGAAGAAGTATTCCTTATATTTGCACCACTTTTTACTATTCTTATAATTTTTGATTATATTGGCTGGTTTTTATTAAGATTTTTCACAATGCCAAAAAGAATTGAAAAGCTTGAAAAAGAACTAAAAAATATTCAAAAAAACATGAAAGGAGGTGGAAAAAAATGGCGAGGAAAATAGGAGCATTGTGGCAGAAAAAAGATAAAAACAATCAAACATATTTAACAGGGCAGATTGAAACAATTTTCGGAAATGTGAGAATTGCAGTTTTGAAAAACACAAGAAAACAGCAACAAAAATCAAATGCACCAGATTGGAACATAGTATTAAGCGAATCAAAACAAATCCAGCCACAACAAAATAGAAATTCAAATTCAGATTTATAACTTAAAAAGGCAGAACCCTAAACAGCCATTTATCTGCGGTGGTCTCCCTTGGTGGACACGTGTTGAGACTAACGCCTCACTTGATTAGGGTTGTCTTCCGTTCTGGAGACGGATAACCTACCACAGACGGCTGGGGGAGTTTCTGCCTTAACACTTGAAAGGAGGAAAATGTTGAAATGAAAACCGAAAAGATTATAAAAAAGATTAGAGATGAAATTGTTAGAGCTCGCCAGTTTAGGTTTGAATTTGAGAAAGTAGAAAATTGGAGATTTGTAGCTTTATTTGATGGATACATATATGCTCTTGACTATGCACTTGATTTATTAGAAGATGAAAACTGAAACCCAAAAACTAATTGAAGAAAGAAAGCAATTATTAAAGAAGTTAAAGAAAAAATTAGGAATTTGGTATAAAGATTTCAATAAACATAGAGTAGAAAATCCTGTAAATAAGCCAGAATTTTCAGTAGAAGAGCAGTTTTATATAATAAAAGGACAAATAATATTCGCAGAAAAATTGATAAAAACAAGAATAAAAGACATAGAACAAGATAAAGTTCTCCCTGATTTTGTTAAATCTCATTTAAAAATTAAATTAAAAGAATTAGAAAAAGAATGTCAGAAATAAAAAAATTAGTGGAGGGGATAGAGAAGGAAAGAAAAAAGAGATTATTAGAATTTGAGTATAATCCCAGAAGTGTTGAAGTAAGAGAATCATCTATAAAATTAAGATTAGTAGAAGCCAAACTTGAAGGAGTAAATGAAGGAATTGAGGCAATTAAAAAGGATATTGAAGATTTAAAAATAAAATACAAAGGTCAGATGGCAGTAAAACCTGCTTTTAATAAATTAATCAAAATCATAAATGGAGTAATAGAAAAAATTAAACTTTACGAACAGGAGGGAATATGAATTATACAGAATTTTTAGTTGAATGGTTTGAAGAACATTATAATGACGGAATGCTTAAAGATGAATATGAATGGGTTGATTGGAGGTTAATAGAAAATGAGAAAATGGTTTGCTTATATTGAACGAGGTTTTAGAAAAGGATATAAAAAAGGAAATGTTATAATATATAATCGCCCATCTACATATTCTGGAAAAGGTGAAAAAAGGTTAATGGAATTATTGAACATTAAAACAGGTAAAATAAGCAAAGTAGCTGTTGTTATTGGTATGGGTTATGCTGATTTTAAAGACAAAAAGGATTATGAAAAAAGGATTCATGATATTATTAAGAAAAAAATTAAAGAAGTTATTGAAAAATGAGAAAAACTCTAAGTGAAAAAGGATTTGAAATAGACCCTTATAGTCCTGACTATAACACCGCTTATTATGAAGAAGATGTAAAAGAATTCATAAAAGAAATTTTAGAGGAAATTTTAACATTAAAGAAAAAGCTGGAAAGGAGTTAATAGAAAATGACTAAAAGTGAGTTTGATTATTGGTTCATAATCAAAAGCATAATCATATCAGCAATCTTGGCATTTTGTATGCTTGTAATATTGGTGGCAATAAAATGAAACAAAAAACTAAAAAACCACAACCTTTTGATTTGAACAAGGAAGATTTTAAATTTATAGATAGTTTTTTTGAAAGACATAAAATCAAAGAAGGGGGGGACTTAAACTACTTGTCTCTTTCGCAATAAATGAATACAAACAACGCCTCAAATCAGCATGCAATTTTTATTTGAGATATAGAGATAATCCAGAGTTGTTGATTAGGGAGCATCCTGAATATAAGAAAGAATTATCTGAAATTATTAATTTAAATTACCTTAAAGAATTTCCAAATAATAAAAGAGTATGGTTTTTTGCTCTTGATAGATACAATGACTGGCTCTTCAAATTCGCATTTAAAGATGTTTTGGAAAATGAAAGGAAATAGAAAAATTTTGGTCGGAAGAATAACTGAAACTAAAATAAAAAGAAAAAAACAAAAATATTGCTGGATAGCCTGGTTTGGTTGGAAATTTGCTTCAATGATGAGTGGGTTTGGCTTATTTTCCTTACTTTCAGTTTTGAATCATAATTCTAACCCAATCTTATCATTATTATTTGGTTTTTATTTTGCAGTTATTATGTCAGAATCTTTTCCACTTAAAGATTTCAAAAGAAAATGAAAACAAAAATCAAAAGAAAAAACCCAAATGAATACAAATTAATCTGCGAGAATTGTATATATTACAACGAATTGCGGGAAAGTGGATGTGAGATTTATGATGATAAAACCCTTTGCGGAAAACTAAATGAATTAATTAGAAATGCACATTTGAGAGGGAGTTATGAATATGAATGGAAATTTTAAAACCCTGCCTGCCCCAATCATAAGCCCGGCCATTCAAACCAGTTTGGCGGTTGGGGCAGGTGGGGAAAAAGAGGTGAGTATGAATTTTCTATGTCTATAAAATTATCTCCTCTTCCTTCTCTTTCTTCTTGTTCTTCTTGTCCTGCGTTTTCTTCTTCTCGCCATTTTTATCTTCCTCCAATCTATCTTAATAATTTCTTTTTAAATAATTGTCTCCACTTTCTTGGTCCAATTTTATAATAGTGTCTAAAAAATTTTACTGCATCTAATGCTTTTGCTTTACTTGTTTCTTCAGTGAGGTATCTTCCATTCTTATAAATTACCCAAACGCCTTTAATTTTTTTTGCTGTTATTCTTATTTTTCTTTTTCTTTGTATCTTCCTTGCCATATTTTTTATATCTAAACCTCCTTTCACTTCTTTCTTTTTCTTAATTTTCTTAATGTTAAAGCAAGAATAGCCCTCCTTTCAAGAGTTGGAGTGACTGTTACTCTTGCTCTTTTTCTTCCATATTTAAGCTCAACTCTTTGCCCTGCTTTTGCAGCAACAATTTTCTTTAATAATTTTGTCGGGATTCTCGCAGATTTAGGAATTCCTAATTTAAGAGCAAAAAACCTCTCTAATGCCCCTCTTTTCTTTATTGCTTCTTGTATCCAATATTTTGCCATTTTAAAGCCTGAAACTTTTGAAAAAGTTAGGATTTATACTAACACCACCGAATAGGCTCGGCTGTGAATATGATGTTGATGTTCTTCTCTTTTTCTTCTTTTTTGTTGTTCTTCTTGTTGTTGTAACTGGAACTCTTACAATTCTCACTTTTGTAGTTCCTGTTGTTCTCTTCCTTTTTGTTCCTCCTGATTTCTGCATTTCTTGCAACCCAGCGATTGTTGTTCCAGCAATTTCAACTAATTTCTTCCCCCCTTTAGCAATTGCTGATTTTGCTTTCATTAATCCAGGATGTTTCAACATCCAGACCTCTCTTTCTAATTTTTTCTTTTCTTCTGCAAGTTTTTTTAATTCTTCTCTTTGTTTAAGCTCTTTCAAAAGCTTTTTTCTTTCTCTTAATAATTTCTTTAATTCACTCTTTGTAATTTTCTTCGCCATTTTTAACAATTTTACCAACTATGAAAATTTCTTAATCTTGCTTCTTAAATATAAAATAAAAACAAAAAATCAATATTTTCGTTTCTTGCCGATTAAGAAAGCCCCTAGAAACAGCATACCAACTGCAAACGCTATAATAGCTGGAGTCCAACCTGCTAATCCACTGCTCCCAAGCTGATTATTCATAAAAATTAAATTAGAACCAGCTGTCCCTGCATCAGTTGTATTTGAAACATTTGTTGCTTCATAACACGCATCAGTTGCTGATGTTGCTGATTCATTTAACACATAACCTGCTGGGCAGCCAACAGATACGTTAAACCTTTGAATTAACACTGTTCCAATGCCAACTATAATCGCAAAAGATACTAAACCATAACCAAGACCACTTAAGTTGTCAAACATTCTATATTAAAGGGATTGAAAGTAATCAATACTTTCTCCTGCTTTTTCCTATCATAAATGCTCCCAAGAACAGCATACCAACTGCAAACGCTATAATAGCTGGAGTCCAACCTGCTAATCCACTGCTCCCAAGCTGGGTGTTAAGGTATTGAACAGTTGAATTAGCAGTTCCACCAACACTGTTTCCGAATTTCTCTAAAATAACAGTCCCTACACCAATAATTATAGCAAAAGTAACTAATCCATATCCTAATCCGCTTAAATTGTTAAACATCTTCTTCCCTTTACCTCCTTTCAGCTATTATAATAGCATAAATTCGGCATAATTATAAAAAAATCCTTATTTAAATTCATTTAGCATACAAAAACGCCAAAAATGTAGCCAAAAATATAAAAAATGTAGCTAATCCTCCCCATTCTGCCAAGTTATATAAAAGATAACAATTAAAATAATGCCTAAATAGAATAATAGCCACTTCCAAGACATTAATTCAAGATAAACCAAAAACATTCCTGAAATTAAAGCTATAAAACTTCCTGTGAGTAATGAAACTTCAAACCCAAACCCAACTAAATTTAAAACAATTATAACAAACATCATTCCTAACAATCCAACCCATCCCCAACCACCAGTCTGACTATTAACAACTTGCAGCATTCCCTTTAAATCTGTCACATTATTGAAATAGTTTTGAGTTATATTTGCCATTTTAAGTTTTAACCTTAAATAATATCTTTAATAATATGAATCCAATTGCAACCATGAATAATCCTCTTAATATATATGCAATTATTAATGGAAGCCTTAAATAAGATACTATTGTATTAATCCATCCAGCACCAATAAAATACCAAATTGTGCTCATTGTTGAGATTAAAATATCCCAAGATGTTGATAATGTAATTCCAGCAACAGATGTAAAACTTGCTTCTCCTCCTTGCAATTTCTCCCCCATCCCAGCCTGATATTCTTCAAAATTCTCCTGAATTGTATCAGTTGGAAGTCCTTCTATTGTATAATTTCCTCCGTATTTTTCATTAAATTTTGTAACTACAACTGTTGTAAATATAATTACAAAAAGCACAGCCAACATTATTCCTTGCATCCATCCTTCAAGTGTTGCTCCTTTGCGATTCATTTTGCCTTTGATTTTTTAATAAAATGAATTATTATGCCCCCCAAAGCACCAATTCCGAAAAACATTTCCAGAGTTATTGTTCCAAAAATAACTGATGGAATTAGTCCTACAAAAAGCATAATTATTGAAGCAATTGGGCTGAATAATCCTATCAATGCAGCTGCTAAACTTAAAACAAACCCAGCGAATAACCCAATATTTGATTCAATACTTGTCCTTATTTCCTTAACAATTTCAGCAAAAATAATCTCTGGATTTAAATCTTTAAACGCTCTCGCCCTGATTATTCCTGTATTATTTTCTATGTTGCATGTCAATACCCCCACATATCCTTCAGCTGTTTCATTACATATTGTAATACTCTGATAACCTGTTTCCTTAACAACATATAATCTCATTCTTGTTGTTGTCTGGCTTGGGTCATTCCAAATAAATACAAACCTATTGTTTGTTTCATCAAAACTTAAATTGCTCTCAATTCCATATTCATAAAAATAGTCTGTTGTTGTATGCAATATTTTAAGTGAATATGTGCAGGGTGTTACTAAACAAGTCATTCTGACAGGGTCAGCCAACTTAATCAAACTACCATTCAAATTATAAACCCCAACTCTATAATCAACATCTTCTGCATGAACTTTCATAACTGTCTGCCCATTCTCGTCGGTTTTTCCCATCTCAACAACCTTATACTCATCATCTTCTGGATACCACCTTAACAATGCAACCAATTTATTTGTATATGGATTCAAATATGTATTTTTAACCTCAATAATAAATGATGTAGCAACAGATGAAGGAATTAAATATAAAATATGTTTTGCAGTTGTTGAATTGCTTAGTTCCTGTCCCTCAAACATGTAATATCTTCTTGCAGAATATCCGGCCTTACTATATTGAATCTCTCCATAACCTAATTTATAATCTCCAATACTCTTATTAATACATACATATAAGTTTGAAATGTTGCTTTCCTCTCCATTTACTACATAACTCGTCAAATTCCCCAAACCAAATTTAAAGTTATAGTCAACATCAGCAGTTAAATTTGTCTTGTTTTCTGAATCTTCAAATGAGTAGTTAATTGAAGTGAAAAAACCAGCACCGCATGGAGTTGTGCTAACACTTATATAGGGTATTTTCCTTATTAATTGCGTCCTTTCTGTCAAATTTTGAGTTATAATTCCTCCGTCAGTATCATAATAAATTGACCAATACCATCTTACTTCTATATCTGAATCAACAGCTGGAACATAAAAAGATGAAAATAAGTTATAACTATCTTCATCAATTGCGGTATAATTTACTTCTTTTTCAGTTCCATTATAAATTAATTTTACATCATAAAGAATTGAATCCTCTAAAAGCGTAATATTTGCAGAAAAATTTTCTAATTTTGTTTCATAAGTCTCATTATTCCAACTCTCCTCGTCAATTGTTGCCCCGATTGAAAATGTATAATTAAAAGAGACCCAATTGCATATATAACCTGTTGAATTATTTGCACATGCATAAACATT
>Ga0190334_1000613_pt1 | contig 17168 bp, 8 predicted proteins | sample 48720478_MG_FD_161270 | JGI IMG/M metagenome (GOLD analysis project Ga0190334, IMG submission 161270) | Hydrothermal vent sediment bacterial communities from Southern Trench, Guaymas Basin, Mexico - 4872-04-7-8_MG | ecosystem: Environmental > Aquatic > Marine > Hydrothermal vents > Sediment ...
TTTTAGAAGCTTTCCGAAAAGAGAAATAAAGTAAGCTCCTCAAAACAGTAATAAGTTTAAAAGAAAACCCACCTGCCTGCCGTCAGGCAGGCAAATATAGCAAGAAACATTCGGTATGCTATATTATTTTTAACCCTCTTTTTCATAACAGGAATGATTATTCTGGTAACTATTGAGGCCAAGAAATAAAAATATCTTTACTAAATTATTACTCAAAAAGCATCTAGAAAAGAGGAGTAAGACACAAGTATCAACTTAAATCGGACAAAAATTTACATTATTCTTTTTACAATTGGTATAATTTTTGCTACATCTAATACAGTAAATGATAGAAGATTTTACTAAAAATATGGAAATATTTGGTGTTTAAGATGTCAGTCGATTTTATAAAGTGGAAAAAATTTTCCAAAAAAATGAAAAAATTTTCCATCAATTGGAGAAAAATAATATATACAAAGGACAAAGGGTTTAGATTTATTAGGTTTAAAGGAAGCCAAGAATGGGAAAAAATTTTCCAATTATTAAATTAGGAGGTCAAAGATGAAAAAGGCATTATTTTTGGCAGTGGTTTTTTTAGGGTTTGTAGTATTTTTTAGCCTTAGCGCCCTGGCTATTACCATTGGCTTTGAGCCTGTTTCTCAAGAGGTGGTAGTAGGAAATCCTGCTAGTGTTAACTTGGTGATCTCAGGTCTAGGAGATGGAACCTATCCCTCTTTAGGTGGTTTTGATTTATTTATAGAGTATGACCCAGCAATTTTAGCCCTTTCTGATATCTCCTTTGGTGACTCAACCTTAGGTGATCAACTGGATGTCTCAGGTGATGGAAGTTACTATGATCATTCATCTCATTCCTCTAATGTTGAATATCTTTTTGGATTATCTTATAATCTACCTTGGGATTTAAATGATTTACAAAAACCTAGCTTTGTCCTAGCCACCTTGACCTTTGATACTTTAAGTGTTGGTACAAGTTCTTTAGAAATAGTTAACCCAGATCCTCCAATTTATGTGAGCAGACTATCTGATGAATTGGGAAATGCTTTAGGCTTTGAACGAGAAAGTGGCAGTGTTTCCCCTGTCCCTGAACCTGCAACTTTTATCCTTATTGGCTTTGGCTTAGGTGGCATTGGGATTTTGAGGAGGAAGAAGGTTTTTTGATGGAGATGGAGTATCACTGTAATACAAACCTGCTTTGCTTTCTACAAAGAGTAGGGTCCATAGGGAAATAGAAATTAAGGAAAAATAAGTAAAGTGTAGTTTTATGTTCCGCTTTTTATCTTTAAATTTAGACCTAGAAAGACGAATAAAAATGAAGGTAACAAAAATTATTTTTCTGTTGGTTTCATTTTTTGCTCTAACGAGAGTTTACAATAGTGAGATATGTGCGCAAGATTATTCCATCTATTCAGGAGAATGGACTGCGGTTGTTGATACCACTTCCGCTAGTAATCCAGGTGATATTGGAAGAAATATTTTAAAAGTCATTCTGGAGGTTAGTCCCGATGGGTATGTATCAGGATATTATTTACCTCCTACCCCCTGTGGGAGTTCGATAAGCGGCTTTTTCAGTGGGAATGTTGTAACTACGACGGGAAATAATGATTACTGGCACCGGACATCTGATGGCAAAGTAGTTGAATCATGTTGTACAGGCACGATTAATATAACTCTTACCTTTTTAAGTAGTAATTATGCTTCAGGAACGTTTCAAGCTTATAGCTGTCTAACTACAGAACCTGATGGTTATAGAGCAGGTACTATTACTCTTTGGCGCTGCTGCGATTCAGCCAATGCCGAATGGCACGAGATTGAGTTTCCTAACGTACATTGGTGGGAACCGCCGCGAGTGCTGAATATCATAGAAGCTGATTCAGGCGAACGAATCGAGCTTAGGTGGTCTGATTGGGGCACTAGAGGGTATTATAGACTAGACTATTACAGCCCTTGGGGTAAGATTGGGCGTGTAGGTCAATGTCACTTTATTCATGGATGTAATATCGGCAAGTTTTTCGCGCCTGATAATAACCAGAATGGTAAACCTGACTGTTTTCTTTTAATCGTATGGGACAGTTGGGATTATGGTGATGATGATGATAAAGATGGCTATCTCGACCGTTATAGGCACGTTTATGATGTATGTCGTGATAAGTATTCTAGAAGTCACTTCAAATACGAATATGTATGTGGCCCCCCAGTGAGTAGTTATCCTAATTTCTGTAAATCATTTTGTGGTGATCCACCAGCGTTGTCTCCTAATCCAGTTTACTGGCAGATAGTTGATCCAGCTTTAGGCCCTGAATCTGAGGCACTTTTTGATGAACTTCTGCTCGAGCTTGAAAAATTTGATCCAACCGAAATTGTGATGGGCAGATGTCTTGTCCATCATTTATGCGATATGGACCTCGATGGAGACTGCGACTTAATGGATTATCATATTGTTGAAAATGCTATAGGTATGTGTCTAAATGAAGACAGTTATAATCTACTTGCTGACATTGACGGGGACGGATGCGTCACAGAATCTGATCTGAAGCTTTTGTTTCCAACCATCCCGGGTGACCTAGATGGTGATGGCGATATAGATCGAAATGACCTAAACATCCTCCTCACCTACCGCAATCAGCCAGCAAGTGAATGTCCAGAGTGTGATATTGATGGTGATGGAATAATTACTGTGCTTGATGCAAGAAAGCTTGTTTTACTTTGTACAAGACCAAGGTGTGCGACGGAGTGATTTTTGTTTTGACAAAGAATTGGCCCAAAAATAGAATAGTTAATGAATAAGGTTACAACAGGTAGTGATACTTTGGCTTAGGTAGTATTGGGATTTTGAGGAGAAAGAGGAGGGGTTAGAAGTCATATAAAAATTTTAAAAATTGAGGAGTGTTTATGAAACAAGTTAATTTATTTTGTGAGTAGGAGAGTTCGTGAACAAAAATTTGGAAAATCTGCGTTGATAAAAAATAAGAAGGGATTTTTAGAGAGGTAAAAGATGAATAAAATATCTTTAAGATCAGTTGGTATATTTTTAAGGAAAAAATTTTAGAACACCTTTCTTTAGTTCTATTAAGCAGGATTACAGATTTGATAATCTTTTTCGGATAGGCAAAAGTGAAGAATGGAAAAATTTGAAAAGGCTTCGTTAATAGAAAAATAGAGGGAGGGCAATTAATTCCGTTTAAGGAGGTTAAAAGATGAGCAAGGTTGCCAAGAGGGAAGATGGTAAAGTTCCGCTAAGCTAATCGGGGTTTTTGTTTTGAGGCTAGGCATGATCCAATATAAGTCTAATTTTGGGAGGAATGAATTATGTCAGGAATAACAAAAAAGTCGGTTGGTAGCATAGTAACAAAACTGGCCATCTTTTTGGGACTGCTAAGTTTGCTGTCTTTGTCTATATCTCCTTCATTACTGGCTTCTTCGTATACTCTTACAGTCTCACCAGAAGAATTCGAAATAGATTCAGGGGCAAGTATTGAACTAAGTGCTACGCTTACTTTGGATGGAAAGCCAGTAGAAGGCAAAACGATCTGGTTTCTTGAAGAAGCTGGAGATTTTAGCGATCCGATGCCGGAAACAAACTCTGAAGGTAAAGCTGAAACCATATATACTGCTCCAGAATGGACAGGAGATTCCCCTCTTGCTGTAGATATAAATGTAAAAGTCTTTCCTGACGGACGACCCTATAAAATTATAGATGGAACAATCAGGCCAGGGGGCACGGGTAAGAAGAAGACCAACTTACACCTCTCTTCTTCAAAGTATTCAGTTGAGTTGGGCAAAAGTGTAACTTTGACGGCCGAGCTTACCTCTAGTGGGAATCCGTTAGCTGGTCAAAGAATAGAATTTGACGCGGTTGAAGGCTGGTTTGATGATGTTGTCAAGTTTACAGGCTCTAATGGAAAGGTAAAAAACACCTACTATGCTCCTAGTGCTAGTGATTCAAATACAGTAAAGATAACCGCTAAATTCCTTGGTACCAGCGACTACGAGCATAGTCGAGACTCGATTCGTTTGTATTTTGAGCTTCCTGTTAGGTCAGTTTTGGTTACTGTTAAAGACGAAGATGGCAAGAGGTTAGAGGGCGTTTACGTTGAGCTTCTTGAAACAGGTGATACCGGCACAACAGATAGTCAAGGTGAGTGCTATCTTGATGCTCCGGAAGACCAAAATTATCACATTAGGGCATCAAAGGATGGTTACGAGACAAAAACACAGGAATTTGAGGCCGGAGTCATTAATGCATATATCACATTAGAGCGAACATCTGAGAAAGGGAAGATAAATGTTTCCGTGACCTATCCAGATGGAAGCCAAATTACACCAGATACAGCTATTTTATATGATAAGAATTGGAGGGAAGTAAAAAGGCTTAACCCTGCCACTAGCACCTACACCTTTCCAGATCTTGCTCCTGGTACTTATCACACGGAAGCCTATAAAGACAATATGTTTATCGGTTCAGCGGAAAATATTGATGTAGGGGCTGGGGATACAACCTCTGTTTCGATAACCACCGTTTCAAAAGAAGAACTACATGTAACGGTGTATCGTGAAGATGACACACCAGTAAGTGGGGCTACTGTAGAGGTTTATAGTTGGGATGGGTATAACGAAAAGTGGGATTATGAATATCAAGATGTAACTGATGCTGACGGTAAAGTAAGCTTTGAAAGCTGGCCTACTACTAAGTCTGGTGAAAAGTATAAGTTAGTAGTAAGTTACAATGGAGATACGAAGGATGAAGAGCCTGTTTATGTACCAGGTTCTTATACTATCGAGCTTCCCGAAGAGAAGCAACCCAAAATAGTAAGCGTTAAATTTTTAGATAGTAACAATCAGCCTAAAGACTCCTTTTCCCCAGGAGGGGAGATTAAGATAGAACTGACTGTCGAAAACCCATCCCCAAATCGTGCTTATCAAGTAACCTGCTCACTTAATATAGACGATGATAAGAATTGGAAAAATGGGGTGCTTTATGATAGTCATCAGGTTGGCGAAGATTGGAATACAGGTTTAGCCATCGATGATACAAGAAGTCATACCTGGACTTGGACAATACCTGATGATTTATTTGCTGGAACTTATCATGTAGCAGTAGGGGTGCATGATCAAAGTGATTATGCGGTGTGTTATGACTGCCCAGGGTATAAATGGACGTTTGATGTAGCCACTCAAACCGAAGAAATCGGGAGGAAATATATACCTAACGTTAGGCAATTACAATCGGATATTAAGCAAGGGAATGATTTAATCCAAGTAGGCTATTACATCAAACCCAATGAGATGGACAAGAATTGCGTTGATATTGAATATAGCTTCGTTTTTCAGGATGAAGATGCCGGGATAAAATTTGATGAAATTCAAGATATTGTAGACCTTGATTTTATTACTGATGCTCTCAGAGAGCGGTGGGGGTGTTACTTGTACGATTCCACACATGAAATGGACCCTGAAAGTTGCTTTTATTGTGGAAGAACAGTGGATATAGAAAGCATCACCATGACCGTAAATACCTCTTCTGGGGAGATTGAGAGAATTATCTTTAATGGAACGTGGGGTGGAAACTGTCAATACTGGGATCCCGTAATTCCAAAACATCAACTGGATAGGCAGAGATTTTCTAAGGAATTTACAAAAGATGAAATTGAAAGTACATTCCAAAAGGATGAAAATGGCCACATTATTTTATACGTGGTTACTTGGAATCACCTTTTTTCAAATAAAAAAGCCAGGGGCGGGCCAGAAAGTCCTTGGGTCGATCATATATTCTATGGAACTCGATGGAATGAAGTGGTTGTCAATGAAAGCAAGAGGAATCTAGAAATCCAATATCGCCAGTGTGCTCCAGTTCCACAGGAAATAAAGGACATAGCAGGCACGTCGGAATTATTGCAACAAGTGGCTGAAATGACAGCGGCATCCATAGTACAAGTAATTGAGCAAAGTGTTTATGCCATGAAAGATGTTATCAGGGTTGGTGTAGTGGCGGCACTTCAAACAATACGGCGGGAACTCCAAAAATTTATTGTTAACACTGCAATCCAACGTGGTTATCTTCCTAAATTTGTAGGAAAAATTGTAGCATCTGGAGGTGTGGTGTCGGCAGTGTCAGCAGAACTTATAGCTCTTAGTGGAACAGCTGGTGGGGGCGGATGCACACATATAATAACAGAGATCATTGTCTGGGACGTCAACTCCGATGCTCCTGCCCAAGGTGTTCATGTCGAAGCATTTTCTTCTATGTATTGTTGTAGCTTTACTGGGGTTACAGATAGCAACGGAAGAGTTTTATTTGAAAAAGAAGGTTTTTTAGGTACCGAAGTTGGCTATGGTAATGATACAATAATTGTTAAATACAAAGATATAAATGGTAACGACAGAGAAGTCAAAGTTGAAACAGACGGAAGCTGTAAAAATTTTATCTTTATCCCTATTTATCCAGACAGCACTCCCATAATTGATGCTAAAATTGTGTCAGATCCCACGATAGATTCTGGACAGTTCAGCGTTGGAGATAGAGTGAACGCTAGTCTTGAAATAGAAAATACTGGAGATGAAAGACATGAATTTTATATAGGCTATTCGGTTAAAGATCCTGCAGGGAAATGGTGGGATGCTCCGTATAGAAATATTGTTTTGGATCCAGGAAACAAATCTTTGGTGGAACTTTCATGGGAAGTGGACAGTATGGCTCCAGCTGGCAATTATACGGCAAGAGTGGCTGTTTGGAAAGGGCGAGCTGGTGAACTTTTAGTGGACCAGTGTGATTCCAAAGATGAAGTGAATGCTTTTGAAGTTGTGGCCATAGATACTGACCAAGACGGACTTAGCGATGACCAAGAGGCAATTATAGGCACTGCCCCCGACGACCCTGATACGGACGGCGATGGACTTACTGATTTAGATGAAGTTTTCGATACCCGATATCCAAGTGACGTGGACAGAGACGGTATCATTAATGCTCTAGATTCAGATAGTGACAATGACAGTATCCCTGATAAAAATGACCCAAATCCTTATCGGCCTGATAAGATTCAGGAACCGATTGTGAAAAAATGGTATGTAAGTGGCGGTGCTATTTGCCCCGGAAGTGGTACCATAGCAAATCCATTCTGTAAGATTCAGGCTGCGATAGATGCTGCAAACAGTGGTGACCAAATTCTCGTCGCACAAGGGACCTATAATGAAAATCTAGAAATAACAAACTCAAAGAATTTCACTCTTCAGGGAGGATGGAATTTAGACTTTTCTGCGAGAAATGATGATCCATCGCTGACCATAATTAATGGAGGAAAATCCGGTAACGTTTTGTACATAAAAGCAGATTCAGGAATAACTATCAACCTGCTTATTGAGGGTTTCACCATACAGAATGGTGGTGAGAGTATCAACGGGGGCGGAATTTACGCTTATTCAGTGTATTCAGGCAACATAATCCTTAACTTACGGAGTAACATTATTAAAAGTAATACAGCATTTAGCGGAGCTGGGATTTATGCCCATTCCAGTAAGTCAGCCAATGTCACTCTTAACCTTACCAATAATCTTATTACAGAAAATACAGCCACTGTTGAGGGAGGTGGAATTGATGCCGGATCCATACACTCGGGCCATGCTTTCCTTACCTTGACTAACAATATCATCTCGAAAAATACGGCTGATAGTGGGGCTGGAATTTTTATTTCTTCTCGTGACTCAGGCAGCACTACCAATTTAATTCTTAACGGGAATATCGTAAAGGAAAACACAGCTTCTGATGACGGAGGCGGTATTTTTGCCAAGGCTTCTGTCTCTGCTAGGACCATTCTTAATCTGGATGATAATAGCATTACGGAAAACACAGCTTCTGATGACGGAGGCGGTATTTTTGCCAAGGCTGACAAAGCTACCCTGCATCTTATGCTAAGCCGGAATACCGTCATTAGGAATACCGCTCTTAGTGAGGGAGGTGGTATCAAGACGTTGGCTTTTCATTCAGGCAATGCCACAGGTATTTTGACTAACAATATTATTGCTGAAAATATTGCAAAAACCGGGGGCGGTATAGATACTGCTACAAGGTACTCAGGAAAGGTTTCCTTAAAGTTAATAAATAACACTATTACACTGAATACAGCTAATGACGTTTATGATGGTGACGGTGGAGGAGTGTGTGTAGTATCTTATGACGTCGGTTCAGAAACAAGTTTGGTTTTTAAGAATGATATTTTATGGGGGAATATCGCAAATCACGCGGGAGATGATTTATATCTGTCTCAAGAAGAAAATAATGGCTCTGCGAAGGCCATAGTAGGACACTGCAATATTGGAGATATTTCCAAAGAATTTGCCGAGTATGTAAGTAAGGGCGGAAATATCAATGTAGATCCATTATTTGTGGATCAAGGAAATTACCATCTAACAGCTCATTCACCCTGTATCGATGCAGGTATAGCTGATGCGGCAGTGGTAATTGATATCGATGGGGATCCTCGTCCCCAAGGCGATGAATATGATATAGGTGCAGATGAATATGGCCCGCTCACTTGCAATTTTAGGGCTGAACCTGTGAGCGGCACTGTTCCCCTCACAGTACACTTCACCGATCAGTCTGCAGGGTATATCACCCATTGGTTGTGGGAATTTGGAGATGGATTAACAAGTACTGAACAAAATCCAAGTCATACTTATACGGAACCTAGTATCTACACTGTAACACTGATTATAGAAGGCCCTTCCGGGAACGATTCCGCTACTGCTGTTATTGAGGTTAAAGAAACTTCTATTGACTCAGATAATGACGGTTTGACCGACAAACAAGAGCAAACCATTGGCACTGATCCTTACAATCCTGATTCAGACGGTGATGGTTATACAGATTTTGAGGAGGTAGGAACTAATCCAGCTAATCCAAGGGATACAGATCGTGATGGAATAATTGATGCTCTAGATACAGATAGCGATAATGATGGCATACCTGACAGTGAAGATCCTGAACCTTATAATCCAACTGTTATTTCTATAGAAGACCTCTTGCCTGATGCAAAACTAATAGTAGGTGTCAAAACCGGGGCAACAATAGACCTTAATGCAATTGTGGCTGATCAAAATAGTTATCCTGACGCCCATTATGAGGGAGATTGGGTTGTCTGGGAGCTTTATGCTAACGAGGTGCCATACTTAGACCCTAGCAGGGATTCAGAACATGTAGGACATGATTGGCCAGAAACTGTCATTTTAAAGTTTGCTATAAATGGCAGTGGTGATTTTTATGTTGGGGCAGAGGGTAATGAGAGTGATGTGTTATCAATGCTTGCAGGATCACAGCACATGGGGGTTGATAATAAAGAAACAGAGGCCATCGAACCGGTAATAACTCTTGATATAAGACAAAATGTAATGGCCTATGCACTGTTTAACTATTACATCTTTACAAATTATTCCATAGTTAAAAAGGGATATGCCCATGGTGGGGCTAATACTACAGAAAAGTTTTATAAGGCCTCATGGAGTTTGTTTAGTAGATATGATAAACCCATTTATGTCATTCGAGCAAATCTTTGGTCTGGTGATGGGCATTATAATAGAATTTGCCATAAGATAGCTAGTGATTATTGGTGTCCACAATCAAACTATGATGTTATAGGGTCAGGGAAAAGATCTTTTGAGATTTCTTATGTAGGGGAGACACATTCATTTGTATCTGCATATGCATATAATGATAATGGTAATAGCAGCTATGTTAAGGCTGATGGAATAACATTAGCGTCTCGAAGCTCATTTGCCTCTGAATTTAAAACGTATGTAGATCTATTTCCCTCTAATCTTGAACTAGGCTATAAAATTATATGGTCCAGTGCCCATCCTTATATTGGTATAGCTGTTGTCGCTGACTCAGTATCTATATTAGATGTGCATGAGTGGAATGCACAAAATGTGCAGGATCCTACAAACAGTCTTGATCACAACCCAATCCCACTGGTTTTAAGGATTAAACCAGGTTGGAATAAAACTGGACAACCTCAAACTGGTGCAGTAAAAGGCTATGTTACCGATTCTGCTACTGAAGACCCAATTAAGGGCGCAGAGGTATGTGTAAATGGCTATTGTAACAAAACAGATGAGGATGGATATTATCTGATAGAGGGTATCCCTATTGGCCAATATCAAATCTGTGCTAATGCTGAAGATTATGAGGAAGATTGTAAGAGTATAGAAATCACAGCTAGCGCTACCTTGCAAAAAGATTTCCAATTGGTCGTTGCAGAACTTCCAGACCTTACTTTCTCCTATGAAGGCATATATTCTCCGGATGGAATATATATAAGTCCAGAAAAAGTAGTGCCCGGGGACTCTGTTTATATTAATGTAATGGTCCATAACGTTGGGGGAGGGGTGGCTAAAGAGGATTTTTATGTAAACTTTTACCTTGGCGACCCAGATAAGGACAAAGACGGTGTTATCGACTCTGACGCAAAACAGATCGGACAAAAAATAGTGCAAGGACCATTTCCGGCAGGAGTGGGCACTAGTGTGTGGATTGATTGGACACCTTCGGGAGTCCCTCTCTATGATATTTACGTTGTAATTGACCCAGAGATTGATACAACTGATTCAAAGATAGGGTCAGTTCTTGAAAGCGACGAAGATAACAACAAAGCGCATACAGTTATTGAAGGAATTTTTCAAAAGATCCCTGGCGATCTTGATAATGATAATGATATTGACCAAAACGACCTAAACATCCTCCTTACCTACCGCAATCAGCCAGCAAGTGCATGTCCTGAGTGTGATATTGATGGAGATGGAATAATCACAGTGCTTGATGCAAGAAAGCTTGTGCTTATGTGCACAAGACCTAGGTGTGCAACGGAGTGAGTATGAGAAGCTAGGTTGCTGAAAAAGGCAGCCTAGCGTTTTTGCATTTAGAAGCCCCCCAGGAGGTATAATGAAATGAGGGGAAGGCCATTTTTTTAGTCTTTTTGATAGTATTTTTTACAATTAATGTGGTATTTGGAGAGACCTTTTACGTAATAAATCCAGATGAGTTTCAAAATGCACTTTCAATTGCTGCTTATAATGGGGAGGATGATGTGGTAAATGTAGCGGCAGGGAGATATAATATTACCTCTACCCTTACTTATTTTACTAATGATGGAGACAGTGGTCATAAACTCATCATCCAGGGTGCTGGTGCGGATAAGACAGTCCTTGATGGTGGAGGAAGCGTTCAGATTTTGAATATAAATACTGACCCAGATTGTAATCATGATGATGATGGTGGTGATGTAAGAATAGAAGGTCTGGCTTTTAAGAATGGATATGGTGGTCTTGCTGTACGGGGGAATTCTATAAATATAACAATAAAAGAGTGTATATTCTCAGAAAATTCAGGTTATCATGGTGGTGTACATGCATATTCATACACAGGCACAGTAACTATTACAAATAATACATTTTCAAAAAATTCATCTACTTATAGTGGTGGTGGTGTAGATGTAACCTCGCGTCATAGCACAATAACTATTAGAAATAATGCATTCTTAAAAAATTCAGCTGGTTTGTTTGATGGTGGTGGAGTACAAGCATGGTCTGAATCAGGGACAATAATTATTGCCAATAACACATTCTCAGGAAATTCAGCTAGACGGGGCTATGGCGCTGACGGTGGTGGTGTGTATGCATCCTCCTACTATGGCCCAGTAACTATTTCAAATAACACATTCTCAAAAAATTCAGCTGGTTGGTATGGTGGCGGTGGTGTATTTGCTCGGTTATACACCGACTCACCAACCCTAGATGAATTAAGGATTTTTGGCGTTCAATAAGTAGAATAAGAAAATACCTCAAGGTTAACTTTCACCAACCTATTTATAGCTTAGCAGATTGCTCCGTTAAGCCATCAAGACCAAGCCCTTTCACAGGGGTTTCAAAATCATCAAAATCACGGGTTTGGTCTCCACATTTGACATTAAATTGGTTTGTTGCGTAAGGCGTGAGGTGTTATTTTTAACACTTTACTCTTTACGCTTTACACTTTACGATTTAGTTTTAACGCTTTACTCTCTACGGCTTTTTCTTTTAAAGTTATTACTATTTTGAAAAGCCCACCTTACCTTTCCTTTTGGAAAGCTTCTGAAAATTCTGGGGAAAGTCAGGGCCATGTCAAAGTCAGGCCATAAGTAATTTAACAAAAATAAAAAATCCAAATTTCAAAATCCAAATACCAAATGAAATCCAAATGTCTTAATGCCAAAACATTAAATCAGTGAGTAGTGAAATAGTGAGGGAATGAAATAGTCAAATAAGTTTTTTGTCTCACTTACCCCTTACTCCCTCACTATTCACTAATTTTGTCATTGGGGTTTTAGGCTTGATTTGACATTTGAGCTTTATCATTTGTCATTTTAAGATTTGGATCTCCGTTAAAATTACTTTGACGAAATCCTGCCAGTCCTGCCAGGGATACGGCAAAGTAGTTTAATTAAAATAGATAAAGAGCTAATTTTTGTAGCACAAAAGGTTTTTTAAATAAAAAAGATAATTAAAAGATTAAAAAAGCAGAGTTAAACACTATTTCAGCATCCCTGCCTGTCGGTAGACAGGAATGTTTTTAAAGATTAACTTCTAAATTTTGGGGAATGTCCAAAAGATCATGATTGACATTACTCAAATACCAGCTTATATTTTCCTTTATTGGTTTTTAAAAAATATTGAAGTAAAAAAGACAGGTGACAATGTTAACAAAAATCCTTTTCCCTACAGATTTTTCAGCACAGGCAGAGAGGTTGATAGAGGTCCTGCCTGCCTTTCGCAAAATAGGCACGCAGGAAATTGTTCTTGTTCATGTAGTAAACCCAGTAATTGTTTCAGACTGGCCCAATTTAAATACAAATTTCCTCCTCGAGTTTCAAAACAAGGCTTTGACTATTCTAAACAAGTTGGCAGAAAAACTGGAGCAAGATGGTTTTACTGTCCAAAGGAAAATAGAATTAGGCAACCCATTTAAAGAAATCTTAAGGGTGGCTGAAGAAACTCAAGCAAAATTGATTGTCATGGGAGCTCATGGCAAGGGTTTTGTGCAGGGTCTTATTTTAGGTAGTGTAACCAATAGGATATTAAAAAATAGCCCAATTCCAGTATTGGTGTATAAATTAAAAGTCATAGAAGTCTTTGACAAACCTACCTTTAATTTTGTAACTGAGCGCCTATTTGAAAAAATCCTCTTTCCTACAGATTGGTCCTCCTGTGCCATGGCTGCCATTCCTTACTTAATTCAGTTCAAATCAGGAGGAGTGCAAGAAATAATCGCCTGCCGCATTGTGGATGAAGATAAGGTAAGGGATGTCTCAGAAGAAAGATTAGCACAGATTTTAGAAGAAAACGAAAAAAATCTCATTAAATTAAAGCAGGATTTAGAAGCCCAAGAGCTTAAAATTAAGCCCATTTTAAGAGTAGGAAAACCTGCCTTAGAAATCAATCGCATTGCTGACCAGGAGGGTGTCTCTCTTATTGTTATGGGCTATCATGGAAAAGGCTTTTTTAAAGGAATGTTCTTGGGTAGTGTTTCAACTAAGGTCTTAGAACTTAGTAAACAGCCTATTTTGTTTGTTAGAGAAAAATGAAATTGGTCTTTTTTGATATAGATAATACCTTATTGAAAAGTTGTAAGACTCATAGTTTAGCCTTTATCAAAGCCATTGAGCAGGTATATAAAGTAAAATTAGATTGGGAAGAATTTAAAAAATATAATCTTCCAGGAATGACCGATCAGGAAATTATTTTATCTGTGTTAGAAAAGGCTGGAGTGCCAGAAAAAGTTATTCAAGAAAACCTAAAGGTCTGTATGAATAAAATGACCTATTTTTTCTCTGTTTTATTGCTAAATGAAAAGTTAACTTTATTGCCAGGAGTAAAAAGGGCTTTAGAAAAGTTCAGAAAATCTGGGGTTTTTATGGGTATTGTCACTGGGAATTTAGAATCCATTGCTTGGGAAAAGTTGAAAAAGACAAAAATTGCTGAATATTTTGCTATAGGTGCCTTTGGAAGTGACCATAAGGATAGGACAACCCTGGTAAATTTAGCATTGAAACGGGCACAAAATTATTTTAACCACACATTTTCTCTTCATTCTACCTATCTTATTGGAGATACACCCCGTGATATTATTGCTGGTAAAACCATTGGTGTAAAAACCATTGCCGTAGCCACGGGAAATTGTTCTAGAGAAACTCTACTTCAATTCAGGCCAAACTTGGTTTTAAATAACTTGGCAGAGAGCCAAATTTTTGATTTAGTCCTTAATTGAGGGAAGGAAGATGGAAAAGGGAATTGATAAAATAGTCTTGGCTTATTCAGGAGGATTGGATACTTCAGTCATTCTAAAGTGGCTTAAAGAAACATATAATTGTAAAGTAATTGCCTATGTAGCTGATGTAGGGCAAGGAGAAGAACTTTCAGGTTTAGAACAAAAGGCTAAAGCCAGTGGAGCAGATAAGTTTTATTCGGTAGACCTAAAAGAAGAATTTGTCAGAAATTATGTTTTTCCTGCCTTCCGTGCTAATGCTGTCTATGAAGCAGGCTATCTTTTGGGCACTTCTTTGGCTCGTCCTGTAATTGCCCGAAAACAAATAGAAATTGCCTTAGAAGAAAATGCAGATGCAGTAGTCCATGGGGCTACAGCCAAAGGAAATGACCAGGTCCGCTTTGAACTGACATATATGGCCCTGGCTCCTCACTTAAAAATCATTGCCCCCTGGCGACAATGGGCGTTTAAAGGAAGAAGTGATTTGATTGCCTATGCTCAAGAGAAGAAAATTCCAGTAGAAGCCACCTTAGAAAAACCTTATAGCATGGATAGAAATCTTTTACATATTAGTTATGAAGGTGGTATTCTGGAAGACCCCTGGGAAACACCTCCAGCAGATATGTTTAAATGGACAATCAGCCCTGAAAAGGCAGAAGATGAACCTGAGGAGATTATTATTGGCTTTGAAAAAGGAAATCCTGTAACCATCAATGGGGAATCTTTCAGCCCTGCTGACTTTTTAGACTATTTGAATAAAATTGGCTCCAGGCATGGTATAGGACGTATAGACATAGTTGAAAATAGATTTGTGGGCATTAAATCCCGAGGAGTATATGAAACCCCAGGAGGGACTATTTTAAACATTGCCCATCGGGCTTTAGAAACTATCACCATGGATAGAGAAGTAATGCATTTGAGGGACAGTCTTATTCCTCGTTATGCAGAGTTAGTATATTATGGTTTTTGGTTTGCTCCTGAAAGAGAAGCCTTACAGACATTTATGGACAAGGCTCAAGAAAATGTGAGCGGAGAGGTAAAACTAAAGCTTTATAAAGGGCAATGTATGGTAGTAGGCAGACGCTCTCCTTGTAGTCTTTATTCTTCAGAATTAGCCACCTTTGAAGCCGGAGAAAGTTACAATGCCAAAGATGCAGAGGGATTTATCAAATTACATGGACTGCGTCTAAAAATATGGCATCAGAAGGGGAAATAATGACCAAGCTATGGGGAGGGAAATTTAACAAAAAGACTGCAAAAATAGTGGAGGAGTTTACTGCTTCCATCCAGTTTGATAAACGACTATTCAAGCAGGATATCGCAGGAAGTATTGCCCATGTAAAGATGCTTTCCAAACAAGGCATTATTCCTTCAGAAGAGGCAGAAAAGATCATTCAGGGATTAAAAGAGATAGAAATAGAAATAAGGCAAGGACAATTTCCATTTGATATTAAAGACGAAGATATTCATATGGCTATTGAAAAAAGGCTACAAGAGAAAATTGGCCAAATAGCTGCTAAGTTGCACACTGCCCGCAGTAGAAACGACCAGATTGCCTTAGATATGAGATTGTATCTTAAAGAGGAAATTGAGCAAATAATAAAATACATTCAAACTTTCCAAATCACTTTGTTAAATGTGGCTCAATCTCATATAGATGTAATTTTACCGGGTTATACACATTTACAAAGGGCACAACCAGTGCTTTTGTCCCACCATTTGTTGGCCTACATAGAAATGTTTAAGCGAGACATAGAAAGATTAAAGGCATGTTATAAAAGAGTAGATATAATGCCATTAGGAAGTGCAGCCTTAGCAGGAACTACTTTCCCTATAGATAGACATTATGTAGCCAAATTGTTGGGATTTTCCCAAGTGAGTTCTAACAGTATGGATGCAGTAAGTGATAGAGATTTTATCTTAGAATTTTTGGCTGATGCTACTATATTAAGTATGCACCTCAGTAGAATGTCAGAAGAATTAATCATTTGGTCTTCTCAGGAGTTTGACTTTATTGAAATAGCAGATGCCTTTTGCACAGGCAGTAGCATCATGCCCCAGAAGAAAAATCCTGATGTGGCTGAACTTATTCGGGCAAAAACAGGAAGAATATATGGCAATTTTTTCAGTCTATTAACGGTAATGAAAGGATTGCCTTTAACTTACAATAGGGATTTGCAAGAAGACAAAGAACCCTTGTTTGATACTATTGATACTATTAAATCGGCCCTAAAAATTATAGCTGAGTTATGGGAAAATATTGAGATTAAAAGAGAAAATATGTTTAATGCCACAAAAAAAGGGTTTTTACTGGCTACAGATGTGGCTGATTATTTGGTCACTAAAGGGTTAGCCTTTCGGGAAGCCCACAGAAAAGTGGGAGAAATGGTAAACCATTGTCAAAAAGCAGGAAAGGAATTAGAAACATTAAGTCTAGAAGAGATGAGACGGTTTTGTCCTTTGATAGAAAACGATATAAAAGAAGTCTTGGATGTGACTAAAGCAGTATCCCGACGGAGCAATTATGGAGGAACCTCCCCTGAAGAAGTAAGAAGGCAAATTGAAGTCTTAAAAAAGGAACTCTTGTGAAAAAAAACACAATTTTAAGCTTTTTCTGCTTTTCTATTGTTTTTTTTGCCTTTTGCTGTGGAGTAAAAACCCCACTTAAGCTCCCTAAGAAAAAAACTGCCCATATTACTCACCTAAGGGCCGAAGTAATGGATAAAAAAATAAAGTTGAGTTGGATATGTAAAGGCCGTGTAGATAAATTTAAAATCTTGCGACATCAGGCTAAAATAAAAGAAGTCTGTGCTGGTTGTCCTCTAAGCCTTAAAGAAATAGCTATAGTGAAAGATAAACCATGGTTTGATGTGGATATTAAACC
>Ga0190334_1000614_pt1 | contig 17146 bp, 18 predicted proteins | sample 48720478_MG_FD_161270 | JGI IMG/M metagenome (GOLD analysis project Ga0190334, IMG submission 161270) | Hydrothermal vent sediment bacterial communities from Southern Trench, Guaymas Basin, Mexico - 4872-04-7-8_MG | ecosystem: Environmental > Aquatic > Marine > Hydrothermal vents > Sediment ...
TGACAACTTAAGTGAAATTACCCTCCACTATGCTGTTCCAAAGCTCAACGGGGAACCTTTGATCACTCCAGGTTTAATAGAACTTCAGAAAAAAGAGCTTGGATTTGGAGAGGAAGAAATCAATGATAAAGAACTTTTAGAGTTTTTTGAAGGAAAAAGAGAACTCTAAAGTTTTTTCTCCAATTTTTTCACAAAGTCTATGTCAGTTTTTCTTGGCCAAACTTTATCCGATACTCGTATCCTTATGAGTGCAAACCCTCCCTTCAATCTAATCATCCCTCTCAGGAACGTTTTGACTGTCTTTTTCATATAACCCACCCATCATTGCTGGCTAGAATTTTAAATTTTATTAAAGTTTTGCTAAAGAAACTCCACTCAAACAACAATTCCTTCTCTCAGAGCCTCTTTAACAATCCCAAGGCTTTTCTTCTTCCTTTCAAATTCCTCTGGGGTATAACAGAGAACCTCAAAATCTCCAACAACGCCAGCATTCCACAAAGTCCTCAATACCTCAGTTACCCTTTTGGTGAAATGCTCCCCTTTGAAAGCCTTGGAAATGACAATAATGTCGTAGTCACTATCCTTGAGATAGTTCCCTCTAATCCGAGAGCCGAAGAATATAATCTTTGCATCGGGATAGTGTTGCTTTATAACTTCCGCAATCCTCAAAGTCCAAGTTTTTGCCTGCAAAACTCAATCACCTTCTTGGCTTTTTCGAGATGCTCAATTGCCATTCTCTCGTTATAGATCTTTGCTGGAACTTCATTTGCAGCATCAGGATATCTTGTAACGACATATTCCGGGTTTAAATCAAGAACTGCGTCAATTATTCCCTCATCTTCAATACCAAGTTCATTTGAAAGTCTTAACAAACTGTGAGTTTTTGGAGGAAATTCTCTCTTACTTTCTATGTACCAAGCTTTTAGGGCCTTTTCAGTAGCTTGTTGGGAAAAAAACACACTGGCATAGTATCGCTTAACCTCAATTAACACCTCAGCAGTTTTTAGATCCTCCAGAGCCTGCTCCCATAGGAGTTTCGCTTCGTTTCTCATATCCATCATGACTATCTCTGCATGGATGGATTTAACTCTTTCTCCACTCTTTGTTGATCATGTGCATTTCTTTTCTGATTCTTTCTCTGTTTGCTTTATCAACAACTAAGAATATTTCTTGAACACTTCCATCACTCTTTGCCAGAAGCTTTAGGCCGGTGAGCGTTTCTCTAACCACCTTAATCTCAAAACCTCTTGAGTCACTCGAATAAATTCTCCCTGGAATAACTTTTTTAACTCCCTTTAACGCCGAGATCTCCTCAAGGGCCTTTTCGATACCCTTGAGTAAATGGTGCTCTCGTTTAACACCTCTTTTGAAGTGCTTTGGCATGCTCTCACCAGGAGCTACGCTTTCTTTCTGACCTTAACAGCAATTCCTCTTCTCGCTTTTATCATCTCTTCTCCACTTAGAACAGCTTTACCAACACCAACCACTTTTTCGTCTCTCACAACACCAACAATATCGTCTGGCCTTATTTTGGCATCAGCCTCGTTCACACCGATAGCAAAAACGTCTCCTCTAAGATCAAAGTCTATCTTCACATAGTAGCTTTTTGTCGCTTCATAAATGCGTTGCATTCCAAAGGGAGTCACACTTATGACTCCATCTTGATACGTGCCTGTTTGTTGCTTATCTACCAGAATACGGAGCATTTTAGAGCCCGTTATCTTCGCACCCTCTGGAAGAACAGCATCCCCTGCTCCTACACCAAAATAGAAATCAAAGACTTTTCTTATGTTTTCATAAAAACGGTAAATTCTATCTTCCTTTCCAGCCCTTAATTCCAAATTAAGGTCTCTTATCGTCTCTTTTAGAGAGTCCAAGCTCTTTCTACTTGTTGTTCCATTTTTAACTTTGCTAAAAACTATTTCTCTTCTACTTATTTCGCTCGCTCTCTCTGCTACTTCTACATAGGTCTCATCCAGATGTGCTATGATGGGAATGTGTTTTGGATATTTTTCGAGGGTTTTAGCTAATAACTCTGCTGCGCTGCTTATTTCCTCCTCACTCCAATGTCCAGTGACAACAATATCATATTTAGCCAGCCATTCCCATTCTCTCGGAACAACACCAAAAGGTGACGTTAAGATAAGCTCATGTACCCTGTAAATTCCATTTCCCAAGCTCTCTTTAAGGGTCTTCCTATAGAGAGTGTGACTTCTTGAGTGTGAATAAGGTTTCTTTGCAGAGCATGGGAAGAGGAAAAGAGCCTCCACATTTTCGGGGGGTGTGAACCTCTCAACCACTCTCTGCCTCCATCTAATAACTTCAGGCCTGTTTTGAGATGCATCACTTATGAAATAAACGATATCCTTCTGAATCGGTGTATATTTTTCCAGATAATCTGAATGCTCCTTATCAGCTATTCTCAATACCCCTGCGTGAACTTGACTATAGAAAAAGTTTTCAACTAAGTAACGGAGTTTACTCTCTTCCAATGCTTTTCTAACAAGCCCTATAACATTCTTTGCAAACTCCAAGGAATTTTCTTCCTCTTTCCATAATATTGGCGAAAATTGAGTAAAACCTTTTTTATGAAAGTCATAAAGTTTCAGAGAACGAGTATCAAATGCATCAATCCCAAGATAGACGGCCAATGGGTAGAAGAATGGTTCTAAATCGATGATTAGCATTAAGTTCGGATCTTTTTCACGAATTAAACGGATTACTTCAACAAACTTCCTGTATTCCTTCACAAATATTTTGGAATTTCCAATATAAACAGCATCAAAAGATTCACGAGAGAGAACTTCTTCGAGAAATTCATTTATGTATTTTAAATCCCTAACTACAGGAAGGTAGAGAGCATTAAATCTTGAATAATCCACTTCATAAAGCCTTTTTAAGGCTTTCTCTATTATATCTCTTGGAGTGTAAAAACTGAGGGGAATTGAAGGTGCTAGATTAAAATCGTACTCTCCAAAGTCTTTGGGGTAGAAGTATGAATTGAAGGGAGAAAGGGTAAAATCAACATTCACAAGTGCAGGAGTTTTGAAGACTTTATCATTAACTCTACCCAGGCCAAGTCTTCCAGGGCCTTCGTGTTTTAGAGTTTCCATTCCTCACACCAGGTTATATCTCTGCAGGAGGAGTAGCTCGTCGAGAGTAAGTTTTTCTCCACGTTTGAACTTTTCAAGGGCCTCTACTGCGCGCTCAAATGTAGCATCTTTCTTTGATCTCATTCTTGCTACCATTTTGTAGGCTATAAGCTCTTTGTGTTTCTGATCAAATTCAAAAATTTTCTTTTCTACTTCTCTTAGTTCCCCCCTGATTTCCCTCATTTTATCCCGCAACTCTATAACCTTCTGATGATATTCATCCGCCTCTTTCTTGATTTCATCTGCTTGTTGATAAGATTTAAGCATCTGCTCATGGAACTGTTGACTTTGATTTGCTAATTTTTGTATTTCCATCCCCATGGCCCTTCTAGCTCTTTTCAAACTTTCTATCTTTTTTCTAGTCTCTTGTAATCTCTTGTGGAATCTATCGGCCTGCTGAAGAATCTCAAGCTCTGTTGCCAGAACCTGAATTTGATCAACTATTTGTTTTTCCCTTTCAGAAGTTATGGTCGGGTTAGTCTGTAACTCCCATTCAAGCTTCTCTATTCTTTCTTCTATTTTTTCTTTTGACATCTTAAGTCTTCTAAGTTGTCGGTATTCATCCCTTTTAGCTCTATACTCCATAGCCTCTTGATACAAGAGATCAAGTTTGGCATTTATCTCCTCTCTGTTCTTCTTAAGTTCTTGAATCTGTTGATTAACTTCATCCCTCTTAGTCTTGTATTCCCTAGCCTTTTCTCTTAGTTGTTTTACTTCTTTATTTTTCTCATCTCTTTTTTGTATCCAAATATTCAGCTCTTTTTGGAGCTGTTCTAATCTCTCTTGGATTTCCTTTTTCTCTCTTTCTAAAACCTCTATTTCAGCTTTTATCCTTTTAATTTCTTCTGGATCTACTTTCACTTGCATGGTCTCTTCCCCTTCCTCTATTTTAGAATAGTTAATCATGATCTCACCCTGATTTAAGCCTCACTAAGTTGAAGTAAAAACCCAATAAAAACTTTTTGGCTATTATGAGAAATCATCTAATAAAATTAAGAGCATTTGTTTAGATTTACCAAAATGGTTGAAAAATAAAAAACAAAATCGTATCTAATCCCGTCCCTCTTGTTTCACTGGATAAGGCATGAACTCTACAGTCCCCCTTTGTTTAATAGGCTGTCTGTACAGCTCCATTAATGTATATACTTCCATTGGAACGTTTGTATCTACATTCAGTCCAAGTTCCTTCGCGTGTTCTACTGTTATTGGATAATCATGTGTCCATCTGCCTTCCGTTAAAACTTGAGCTAGTTGTTTGGCTTTTTCCTCTCCATATTTGTCTTTCAAGAGGTGATACACAAAATCCCGTACCTGATTTATAGCTTTCTTTGCTACATCCGCCAGTATTAGAGTTTGATCTTCCACTTTATCTATACTCTTTTGTTCAACAGCTCTTATTATACTTGGTGCTGGGTATTGGCCAAGTTGTGGATCAACAGGACCCAAAACGGCATGTGGATCCATTATTATCTCATCCGCAGCAAGTGCTATTAAAGTTCCACCACTCATTGCATAGTGGGGAATTATTACCCTTGTTTCAGCAGGATGATCCTTCAAGGCCTTGGCTATCTGAGTAGCTGCTAGAACCAAGCCTCCGGGCGTGTGAAGGATCAAGTCTATGGGTTTATCTTTCGGTGCCATCCTGATGGCTCTGAGTATCTCCTCGCTGTCTTCTATGCTTATAAACTTGTACACCGGAATTCCAAAGAACCCTATGCTTTCTTGTCTGTGTATCATTGTGATTACAGTAGAGTTTCTTTTTCTTGCTAGTTTTTCCAATAGTTTTGTTCTTGCCACTTGTAATTGCCTGTACTGAATTTGTGGACCCATGAGTAAGTAGAAGAGGAATATCCACCATATCAAAGATCCTACTATTCCACTAAACGGATCCATAGCCTCACCTCACATTGCCCTTCTGTTGAATTATTATAACCTAATGTTTTTAAAACTTCTGGTAAATAAAAACAAAAAAGTTGTCTAATACTGGGTAACGTCGACATTAATGAAAATATAGAAAAGTTAAAAAGTTATCTTATTATTTGGGTCCCTGTTTTGCCTTCCAAGGCCTCAACAGCTTTATCCAGTGCTGCTATTATTGCCCTCTCCCCACCCCACTCAATAAACCTTATTGCTGCAAGTACTTTTGGCCCCATGCTGCCCTTTTTGAAGTGCCCTTCCTCATAGTACCTCTTTATTTCTCCCAAGGTAACCTTTCCAAGCCACTTTTCGTTAGGTTTACCATAATTGATGGCGGCCCCATTGACATCCGTAAGAATCATGAAAATATCAGCATTAACTTCCTCAGCAAGCCTTTCCCCAGCCAGATCTTTGTCAATAACTGCTTCAACACCCTTAAGCTCGCCATTCTCCTCTACAACAGGAATTCCTCCACCACCTGAAGATATCACTATAAATTCTTTTTCAACAAGATCTTGGATTATGGGAGCCTCTACATGTCCCTTTGGATCTGGTGATGGAACAACCCTCCTCCAACCCCTTCCAGCATCCTCTATAACCACCCAACCCTTCTCCTTAGCGAGTTTTTTAGCAGTCTCTTCACCATAGAAGGGCCCAACTGGCTTTGATGGGTGCTGAAAAGCGGGATCATTCTTGTCCACAATAGTTTGAGTGACTATAGTCGCCACAGGCCGTTCAACACCCCTCCTCCTCAATTCATTCATTATTGCCTGCTGAATCATGTAACCTATTTGACCCTGACTCATTGCACCACAAACATCCATAGGTTGAGCAGGAATTCCATGCACGTGCTCTCCAGCATCCTGTTGGAGAAGAAGAGCCCCAACTTGAGGACCATTACCATGAGTGATAACCACTTCATACTCATTATCAAGAATAATATCAACAATCTGCCTTGCAGTCTTCCTCACATTCTCCATTTGCTCTTCATAAGTACCCTTCTGGCCCCTTTGAAGAATAGCATTCCCACCTAAAGCTATGACAACCCTTTTCCTCATTCATAATCCCCCCATCACTAGTGCATAAGATTAGACACTGAAGGATTAAAAGAGTTTCTTAGTGCTAAAATAAATTTTATAGAAAAAAATTTCGAATTTTTCTTGAATCACTTTACAAATATAAAAATAGTAAACCAAATCAGTTTCTAAAGAACTTCAGAGGTACCATTCATCAAAATTTCCCATTTCCAGACTTTGGAGAGTTTTCATTACTCCCAAGGCAATTCCCTCAACCTCAATGCCACCTTCACCCTTATTAGCGTCTCCTACAATGTAAACATTCTCCATTGGAAATTCAACACGCTGCCCTGAGGCAACCCTATTAACTGGATTCCCATCATGATATGTCTGAACCATCAAGACTTCTCCATTCTTTTCAAGGTCTGGAAAGAGGTAATGAAGGTCTTCAATTCCAAGTCTCTGTTCTTTCTTTATATCTCTGCTTTTTAAGGCCTGGTGGGTCATTACAAGAGTGTATCCCTCCCTTGCGAGTTGGGGAGAAAGAGATGAAGGTTCATTATAACCATTTATCCTCTTGGTATCTAGGGCAAACACAAGCGTATTCCCTATTCTTGGTTCCCCTTTTAGGGCTACATTAATTTTAATGCCCTCAGCAGGCTTTAGAGAATCAACTTTCTTTAAGTAATTCCTATCAAATTCATCCCGTCCAAAAAGCTCCACAGTCTCTCTTATACCAATATTCGAAATGAGGATATCATAAAGGTATTCTTCTCCATCTGCAGTTATGACTCTCTCATCATCCACTTCCACCGCTTTCTTCCTTGTGATTATTTTCCCTCCGTTTTCTCTCACAATCTTTGCAAGTTCTTCACTAACCGCCTTACATCCACCTTTTATAAGGCCTGGTCCACCCCATTTTAAAGTTGCCTTGATTTCCTTAGCCAATTCTATTGCAGAAACTTCTTCGGGAGCTAGACTAACTGCCCATCCAAGAAAGCTTTTTATGAAGAGGTATGCGAATTCATTCTCTCCTATCTTTTCACTTAACCATTCCCATGAGTTGAGATGAGCTTCCTCCCCCTTTGGGAGTTTATTGGCCTTTATCTCTGCTAAGAGCTTCATGGCTTTGGCCTTCTCTTTTAGGCTTAGACACTTCCAGCCTTCCCTGTAGTGATATATTTTTCCATCTATGAAGAATTTTCCTTTGGGGGTTGAGTTTACTATTTCCACATTTGCATTGAGAAGCTTTAATAGATGGGCAAGCGGACCGTTCTCACCGTGGGGAACCATATGAAGAGCACCTGTTGAAAGTTGAAAACCCTTGTACGTAATGTTGGTAAATCTTCCACCCACAAAGGGAGATTTTTCTAGAACTGTGACGTCATATCCATTTTTAACCAAAAAAGCACTGGTTAAAAGACCTCCAAGTCCAGCGCCAATTGTTACAACTTTCTTCACTATTTCACCTCCTTGGATTGCCAAAAGGATCTATTAACCCTGCTCTTATCAAGGAAGAGCTTATTTTACCTCCAACTTTGCTTTTAACTATGCTTATTGTAACTATATCAAGAGGTTTTAATCCTTTCTCCTTTCTTGCTTTATTAACTAAGAGAGCCCCTTTGTAGGTTTCTTCACTTACCACTATAGCATCCAAACTTCGTATTTTATCTGCAAACCCTATAGCACTGTTAATTTTTATTACCCGATAATCACTATACTCATTAACCTCAAAAAACTTCAATAGATCACTTAAACGGATATCATAAGGAAGGATTTTTTCTGCATACGGCTTGTCCTTTATCATCTCGTCAGATGTTATGCCAACATAAACGTACCTACCTACCTCAAAGGCCTTTCTAAGAAGAGCTTTATGCCCCAAGTGCAACCTATCAAAGGTTCCACCTACAACGACCTTTTTATACCTTCTCATCTGTATCACATCATGTTCTTCTGTGCACACCAATAAATTTTTGTATTGCTATTTGAAAAACTTTTGGAGGTGAAGGGATGGAGTTCTTTTTTTATCCCTCATCAGTGGCAGTATTCGGATCTTTCAAAAAAGGTGCAATTGCATATGAGATTTTGAGAAATATTATTGAGGGAGGCTTTGAAGGGGATGTAACACCTGTAAACCCAAAAGGAGGAGATGTAGAGATTGCAAATGTAAGACTCAAAGTCGAGAAAAAACTGGAGAAAAATGTTGATGTTGCTATAATAGCTATTCCCGCGAAGTTTGTGCCTCCATTAATTGATGAAATCGGTGACAAGATTAAAGGAGCTGTCGTAATAAGTGCCGGATTCAGCGAAGTAGGTAATGTGGACCTCGAAAAGGAGCTCATTGAAAAAGCAAGAGATAAAGGAGTTAAAGTTGTCGGGCCCAATTGTGCGGGAATTTTTGGAGTTCACGCCAATTTCTTCGGCTCTTTTGAAGTACGAGTTAATAAGGGAGGACTTGCTTTAATATCTCAAAGCGGGGCTTTTGGTGGGGCCGCTTTGGCTATGGGGAATGAAGAAGGAATTGGATTTTCTGCCTTTGTCTCATATGGCAATGCAGCAGATTTAACAGAAAGCGATTTTTTAAAGTACTTTGCAGATGACAAAAACACAAAAGTCATCGCACTGTACATTGAGGGAGTAAAAGATGGAAGGAAGTTTACAGAGGCCCTAAAATATGCAACAAGCAAAAAACCAGTGATAATATTAAAAGCTGGAAAGAGCAAGAGCGGAAGCAAAGCCGCCCAGAGCCACACCGGAAGTATGGCAGGTAGCTATGAAATCTATAGAGCAGCTTTTTGCCAATTCAATGCAATAGAGGTTGAAGAAATGGAAGAACTTTTTGATGCAGCAAAAACCTTTGAGATGTATGAAAGTGGAGGAAAAAGAATTGCTATAATAACAAACTCCGGAGGGCCAGGGGTTCTTGCTACGGATAAAGCAGAAAAATTAGGTTTGGAAATCGCAAAATTGAGTGAGAAAACGATAAATGCACTTATGGAGTCTCTGCCCCCCCAGTGCTCTGTTAAGAACCCTGTTGATTTAATAGCCGATGCTGATTACGAAAGATACAAGAAGACCATAGAGATTCTTTGTAGAGATGAAAACGTGGATAGCCTCCTCATTATCTGTGTTCCTCCAATATTTATCCCAAGTGAAGAAATCGCAAGGGCAATAATAGATGCAAAGTGTAACAAACCCATTATAGTAAACTTCATGGCTGGAGATCTCGTGAAAAATGGAATCAGACTTTTAGATACCCATGGGTTTAAAAACTTCTTAACGCCTGAAAGAGCTGTCAGGGCACTAAAATGGCTAAGTTTGAGGAAAGTTTTTAGTAACCAAGATCAATCCCAATAGAGAGGTGAGAGGTATGTACCACCTTATTTACCCTATGAGAACATATCTAGTAGTTTCGGGCCAAGGTGATGAGGCCAATGTAATGGCTGCTGACTGGGTAACAGTACTTTCCCACCAGCCGAGTTTAATTGGCGTTGCAATTTCCCCAAAAAGATACACCCACAAGTTAATTTCTAAATATCAAGAATTTGTGATTAGTGTCCCAAGCTTAGAGATGCTTGAAGATGTTTGGATTGCAGGTACAAAAAGCGGCCCATCAAAACTTAGGGAAATGAACATGACCCTAGTTCCATCCAAAAAGATAAACACACCACGCATTAAGGAGGCCCTAGCAAACATAGAGTGCAAAGTTGTAGATGCAAGAGGTTATGGGGACCACACCTGGTTTGTTGGAGAGATCGTGGGGTACACATACAACGAAGACGCTTTTCCAAAAGGAAGGCCTAATGTAAGGAAAGCAAATTTCCTCGCTCATGCTGCATGGACAGACTTTGTAACATTCGAGAAGCGAATTTACAAGACCGACTGATCTCCATATCCTATTCCAATACAGTTACAGAAAGCTGCAATTGAACCATCACTTAACAAAAACAAATGCTTTTAAACTCCATTCTATACCTTTTTTTGATGATCACTTTAGGAATTGAAGGTACTGCGCATACGCTAGGCATAGGGATCGTAACAGAAGAGAAAGTACTTGCCAACATATTTGACACTCTAACCACCGAAAAAGGAGGTATACATCCAAAAGAGGCAGCAAAACATCATGCAAAGCTCCTACGTCCCCTCTTAAAAAAGGCCCTTCAAGAGGCCAAAGTCAATATCAAGGATGTGGATGTCATAGCCTTCTCCCAAGGCCCAGGTTTAGGGCCAGCTTTGAGAGTTGTGGCAACAGCGGCTAGAGCTTTGGCCCTACGATACAACAAACCAATAGTCGGGGTAAACCATTGTATTGCTCATGTCGAAATTACCAAGATGTTTGGGATTAGAGATCCAGTGGGCCTTTATGTGAGTGGTGGGAATACCCAAGTTTTAGCCTTAGAAGGAGGAAGATACAGAGTTTTTGGGGAGACCCTCGATATAGGCATTGGCAACGCAATAGATACATTTGCGAGAGAAGTTGGTCTTGGATTCCCAGGTGGCCCCAAAATTGAAAAACTTGCTCAGAAAGGAGAGAAATACATTGAGTTGCCTTACACAGTTAAAGGAATGGACTTAAGCTTTTCTGGAATTCTAACTGAGGCCGTAAGAAAGTACAAAACTGGAAAGTATAAACTGGAAGACATAGCATATTCTTTCCAAGAAACAGCCTTTGCAGCCCTTATTGAAGTTACTGAAAGGGCTGTAGCACATACTGGAAAAGAAGAAGTGGTTTTAGTGGGGGGAGTTGCTGCCAATAACCGCTTAAGGGAAATGCTCAAGACAATGAGTGAAGAAAGGAACATAAAATTCTTCGTTCCTCCCTATGATCTATGTAGAGATAATGGGGCCATGATAGCATATAATGGCCTGAGGATGTTTAAAGCTGGCATAAGATTCAGCATTGAAGAAACTATTGTCAAACAAAAATTCAGAACTGATGAAATGGAAGTGACGTGGTAATTTAGAACTTTTTCTTTATTTTCAAAGTATATTTTGGATAAATTCTCTCTGAGAACCTTACAAACTTCGTTTTTCTTGGTGATTTTTCAACCCTTATTTTTAAGTTAGAAGGCAATTGAGTATAGAACTGCCCATCAACTGTAAGAACAATCTCCCTTTCAGTCAGTACTTCTATGTCTATACTGGAGTAATCAGGAACCACAAGAGGTCTAGCCGTTAACGCCACAGGAGCTAGAGGAACTAACAAAATTGCATGCAAACGGGGATCAACTAAAGGTCCCCCTGCAGAGAGGGCATAGGCGGTTGAACCTGTAGGCGTTGAGATTATCAACCCATCCGCTCTTATATCTTCAGCAAGTTCGCCATCGATGTAGTACTTGAGGTGCGTAACTTTCCCCGGAATGCCCGTAAGAATCACTACATCATTAAGCGCATCGGGTATGCTAACATCCCCAACAAATACTCTTATTTTCATTCTCTCGTCGATAAAGTAGTCTCCCTCAAGTATTCTTGAAATTGCAAAAAATGTCTCCGTTGGTTCTACCTCGGCCAAAAAACCTAAAGTCCCCATATTTACAGCTAAAATTGGAATATCTTTTGAAGTGCTATGTTCAACTCTAAGTACAGTCCCATCTCCCCCGATTGCAATTATCATATCCACATCCATTTCTTTTAACGGCAGAACGTCTTCTGAAGAAAAATGGGGAAAGTGTGCACAAGCTTCTTCATCAACATAAACCTCATAATTACTAACCTTAAGAAAATCATATACTCTATAGGCCAGCTTCAGTGCTTCTTCACGATCTCTCCGAGCTACTATTCCAAACTTCATTTTCTCACACTCTTTTTAGTGAATTTTGTTCCTAAATATATACTCAGTCCTCCTCCAATAATTGTTGGAAGCCAAAAAGATATAAACCTATCTAAGACTGTTGCACTGACAGCTAAGCTTTTACTAATTCTTAAGCTTAAATAAAGAGCTGAATTTACAGCTTCAGTTACTCCAACCCCCCCAGGAAGAATACTTATCATTCCCAGCGCTATTCCCGCCATTTGAACCATCAAAATTTTATAGATCTCAAGATGATATCCAACACTCTCAAAAACAAAGTAAGTACGGAGGAGCATAAAACCCCATAGAGCTAAAGAATAGAATAATGTCTTTCCCATAACAACTGGGTCTTTTGAAAGTTCCAAAAAAGTTTCCCTAAACTCTAAGATTGATTTCCTGAGCCTCTCTTCAATTTTTGATTCTATTCCTGCAAATCTTTCAGGGAATATACGTTTGCCAAGGTTCGTTATTTTTGATAATAACTTGAATGCTAAGTTTTCATTTAATGAGATCAAGAGACTTATAAAGACTATCATAAGAAGTACTGCAGTTGAAAGGGAAAGAACCGACAGTAAAAGTTTGATTTTTAATGAAAGTGCATATTTAAATGCTACAAGAGTGAATAACAATATAGGGATAACGTCCAAAATTCTATCAGCCATAATAGTGGCAAAAACTTGCCCATAGGTACTATCAGATCTTTTAGCTATCACATACATTCTAGCAGGTTCTCCACCAGCTCTAGCCCCGGGAGTGAGATTATTTGCAAATACCCCCACTAAGGTCGCTATTAAAATATCTCTTGTCCTCACAACCACCTCTGCCCGTTTTAGGAAGATCCTCCATCTAAAGATCCAAGCAAGCGTTGCAAAAACTTGCATAAGCAACGCTAAAAGGAGAAACCTCAGATCGGCCCTTATTATAAGCTCAATAGTTTCCTCTATCCCAGCCCACCACATTAAGGCCAAAATCACAATGATGCCAACTCCTATTAACACTCCATCTCTTTTCTTCATCAGCTCACCTTCCTTAGTCTCGCTATAAAAAATCCTTGGGTTTTGTGTTTGTGGGGGTAAAAGCGCTGGACTTTATTAATTCCGATGCCGAGGGACCCAATGAAGAGTTTTTGTTCCTCTAGTTTTAAACCCTTTTTCAGCATGTACTTGACATTTCCCTCATTCTCTTCATAACTTAAAGTGCAGGTTGAATAAACTAAAACCCCTCCCTTTCTAAGGCTTTTTATTGCTGCATTTATAAACTGTTTTTGATATCTAGCAGTTGCATCTATATCTTTTGGAGTCCTTGTCTCCCATAGTTTGGGCCTAACTCCCAATGCCGTGCATGGAGCATCCAACAAAATTTTATCCGCTTGAATCCCAAGCTCAGGGAGATTTCTTGAGTCCATTTGGATTAGTTTAACATTTTTTACACCCAACCTCTCAAGTTCATTTTTCATTTTTGAGAGCCTATTCTTGGATTTGTCTAAAGCCAATACCTCTCCTCTATTTTCAAGTAATTGTGCTATATGTGAGGTCTTTCCTCCCGGGGCGGCGGCCATATCTATTATAAGATCCTCCTCCTTGGGATCTAAAACGTGAGAAGCAACCATTGAAGGCAGACTCTGCGCATAGAAGTAACCTTTTTCATAACTCTTTAATTCATTTAGACTTGGAAGCTTAAACTTTGGCATAGTCACCTCAACGGCAACCCCTCTTGTGGATATTATCATTTCTTTGGCATTCATCCTAGCAATGCCTATCCCCACCAAAAGTCCCTTTGGATCTCTTATTTGAATTTGATCCCCCTCTCCAATCCCTTTATCTGCCTTTAAAACTCCAGGAGCATATAGTTGTGCTCCTTGATAAACACTTTCAGAAGCAAACTTATTTGCAACAACTTTAGGCAAATTGGGATTGTAATCATCTGAGAAATTTGGGCCTTCTCTCTCGAAATATATTCCCTCTTCTAAATAAGGACTCCTTTTTGGCTTTAATCCTTCCTTTCTGAGATTCTCGATAAGCCTGTCCCTACTAATCTTAAGGGTATTCACCCTTATGTAATACTTCTCTACAGGCTCTCTTAGCCTCCTCATAAGCTCCTCCGCTTCATCTCCAAAGAAACTGTAATAATATCGCCGAAGTTCCACTGGAAATGCTTCTTTATACATGGAATCACCTTAAAGTTCTAGAACACCATGTTTTTTTGCCAATTTTATGAAACCAAAAAGTTTCTCCTCTATTTCTGAGGCCTCTTCCTCCTCAACTTCAAACTGTAATACTTCTTCTTGACTTTCTGCAATAAGCCTATAAACTTCATCAGGCAACCTGGGTTTGTTGTGATTATAAATATCCTCCAAAAAATTTTCGCTTCCATAGATATAGCTTTTAGGGAATTTTTCTAAGAATTCAAGAATAAAATCTTGGCTTATTTTATCTTTAGGAATTCCAAAAACTATATAAAAGCTTTGAATAGTAGCTCCAAGCTCTCCCTGTGGTTTTATCTCAAAAGCAGGGTGTGGATAGATCATCTCTCTCCATTCACCTTCTAGATAAATATAGGCATTAAAAACTTCTTCAACAGGTTCAACTTTAAAGCCCATGGGGGAGAGTTTCTCTTTAAGTGCCTCATTCATTCTAAAAATCTCACCCCAAATTTTATTCAAATGATTGTGAACTTCAAGCAAGTTCATAATACCACCCCTAAAGCAAAATATAAAAGAGAAATTTAAATGTTTACCCCATATGCCGAAGACCCTGTTCATTAGGGTGGGATAAGTCACCTTGAGAGGGCCCAATTTAGCTCCTCTACAATGTTTGTTTCCACGGTTTTTTTAACTGCTGGTAATTCGAAAGTGACTTCTCTACTGAACACCTTTACACCCAATGACAACTTTAGAGTCAATTCACTCGTCTCTCCTCTATTTATATGTTCTGCAATCACATTAGGCAAAACTGCTGTATCAACCAATGTCTTTATCTTAGCAGTGGCCCTCCCATTGGCGGGGATTGTAACCCGTTCTAAAAGTTCTCCTTGGGCTATTTGATAGTCATTAGCATCTATTGTGTACTTAATCCCAAATAGTGGGAGAGGGAATGAATTGGGGTTATAAAGCTTTACATCACTTAAGATCACAATAGTGTCCTCCTTTACCTCTCCCCATTGAGAGGGCATGCCCTCTATGGCAGGTGTTTTTATCAAATCACCACTGCTTTCAATACTTACATTGCTAATATACGACAACAACTCAGTTTCCAAGGGCTGAGAGAAACTTCCCCTCAATAAAGGCAATCCAAATATCGAGCCTCGTATCTTTATCTCCACTTCACTTCGTTCTCCATTCCTTATATGCTCTTTCAAAGCATTGACCGCTTCATTACTATTAAGAACCAATACCCCCCGAGCATTCTCTTTAAGGAAACCTATTTTTAGATCTTTAAGAGTTCCTATCTTTATACCGGCCCAGTATACCTCCGCCTCCTCAATACCTCCGGAAATCGGCAATGGTTTTCCAAAATAAACATTTATATCAAGTTCCACGCTATTTTCGTCTACATGCCCCCATGTCCCACTTATTTGGGGGCTCATTGTAAGAATAGCATAACCTAAATAAACACCCCATAAGACAAGAATCAAGCTAATTACTGCTAGCACTTTTCCCAGAATTCCCATCCTTATCACCTGTTGAAAAGAAGGAAGTAAAAATTTAAAAGGTTTTGGACTCTAGCTCTTTTTTCTTCTCCAGTATGTCCATAGAACTACTATTGCAACCAAAATTCCCACTACTACTCCTGCTATTTTTAAATTACTCTTAGTTCTAATGTTTTCCTCAACTGGAACTGTAATCGATTCCTCAAAGACGTATACATTATCATCTCCGCTTTCCTTGTCTCCAACTGCCCTAATCCTCACTTGGATAGTGTAATCCTTTGGAAGGGCGTTACTTGCTATCCCTAATTCTAAGACACCTTCACCTTCCTTGCCTGGATCAAGAGTTCCAATGTAATCCGATCTCTTTGAAAACGTGAATGGCTGATCAGCCTTAACTGTCCCTTCTATTATTACGTTTTCAGCTTGCTCCCCACCCGTGTTTTTGACCCTTATGTACACCAACACTTCTTCACCTTGCACCGGTGTCTTATCAAAGCTAACCTTTTCCACAGTGATTTTTGGTTTTTCATTGACAATAATTGGTATTTTGATAATATCCTCCTTGTCTTCCCCGGAAGCATCTTTATACTCTATCTTTACTGGAATCTCATAAGTTCCACCTTTTGCATCTTCTTTAACATTTATCTTGAATGTTGCCTTTGCTGAATCTCCTTGTCTTAAAGTGCCTATATTTATTATTTGTTCGCTTGTTTCACTTAACTCAAAAGGTTCTTGAGGCATTGGTTTTAAAATCACGTAACGAGCACTTCCGCTACCAATATTCTCCAGTTCAAAATTCATCTCTACATTATTTGTTCCAGCTAAAACCCTGCTTGGAGATGTTGAGATCTTTGAGATTATTATACGCTCTCTACCGAGAATCGGTACACCAATAAGTCTCTCATCTGTCAATTTTTCGTCATTCGGTGTACTCAGGTATTCCAGAGAAACCTTTAATGGATAAATCCCATTTTCAAGTCTCTCACTAGCCTTTAAGTGAAACTCAAGAATTCTCTCCTCTCCTGGATTTAGTGCAGATAAGTATTTTATGTTATCTTCTCCAAGAGGTAAGAAAGCATCAATGTTCTCCCTCGCTAGCTGCTCCATGATTTGATTCAAAGCAACTTGAAGGTTTTCGCTTATACTCTGACTTCCCTGTATCGGAAGACCCTGAAGAGATGAAAGATCAACTTTTGTAACCTCTCCTGGCACACTTACTTCACTTGGTTCTATTCTAAGGGAAAATGCCTTCACTTTTTCCTCCCCAATATTTTTCACCTTTACTTTAAGTACAAACTCATCTCCTGGCTCTATTGCCTTGGGTTCCATATCAACACTCTCAATCTCAACAAAGGCCTGATTTCTCCTCACAACTTGGATTGAAAATTCGAAACTTTGTTCTTTTTGTTCTTTTGAATCTCCACTAAAGTAAGATAATTTTAAAGTCATTGGATAGCTCCCAGTAACTGCATCCTCACTTACATGTAATCTAAATGTATACTTCATGGTTTTGTCACTGTTTATCACGTAAGTGAAATGCTGATTTGTAGTGTTATCAATTAATATTGAACCTTCTCTAAGCTCAGTTTTCGGTGTAAGTTCAATTAAAACATTTTTTGCCG
>Ga0190334_1000616_pt1 | contig 17113 bp, 19 predicted proteins | sample 48720478_MG_FD_161270 | JGI IMG/M metagenome (GOLD analysis project Ga0190334, IMG submission 161270) | Hydrothermal vent sediment bacterial communities from Southern Trench, Guaymas Basin, Mexico - 4872-04-7-8_MG | ecosystem: Environmental > Aquatic > Marine > Hydrothermal vents > Sediment ...
AATATTATGATTGTGGATCATATCATGATATTGGTGCTGTTACAGACGTAGCTGAAAATGTTCAAATCACATTAGTTGATACATATCGTGATTATTTTAGATGTCCGTCTGTTGACACAACAGGTTATGTTGTTTCAGAAATTATTCAAGGGGAATATAAATTACCACAAACAGTTGAGATTCCGAATGGTACTTCGGAAATAAATGTTCTATATGATGTTGCTCAAGAGACTTTAGATTATTCATTAGTTATTAATATCTTTAATGAGGTAGATTCGGCACCATCTATTATACCATACATTGTAACTCATAAATCCCTTAACGGATTTGGAGTTAAATTTTCAGATTCATTTGATTCTGATAATTATTTTCTTACATGGGATGTGATTGATCAAACAAATGCATCAGGATTAGAACCAATTCTTTCAGGATCAAATTCAATTACAGTTTCATTTTCACAACCAAGAAGTAATATAAATTATTCAATTGGCTTAACACTTGAAAATTTAGTTGATAATCCTCCGTCATATTATGTATATACAGTTGTTAATAAAACTGTGAATGGATTTACTGTTAAATTTTCAGACACAATTGATTCCGCCAATTATGTTCTAGCATGGACTGTGTATGAATACGCCAGAACGTTACAAGGAGGAGCAACTGTTTCAGGGTGGGAGCATATTCCAAATGGCAGCAATACTGTAACTGTTGCTGTTTCACCATCTGAAATTTTTGATAATTATACATTAGCACTATCTCTTGTAAATAATGTTGATTCATCAGTATCAAAATATTCTTTTATTGTTACATCAAAAACAGTAGATCATTTTACTATTCAATTCTCAAGTCCTATGGATTCAGATAATTATTATTTGTCATGGGCATTCCCTGTTGCATCCTCTACAGTCTTTGAAAATTTTCTTTTTAGACAAACAGGTCAAATGAGAGATTTCGATGCAGACGGTACGTTCGACTGTACACACGGAATGGATCAAGTTGACATCCAAATAGAAGACGTAATCAACTTTATGTTGCTTGAAAGTGGTGGTTACGTTCTACAAGAAAATGGAAGTAGAATCATTCTCTAAAGTTTCCAACCTTTGCAAATGGTTATAATCCCTACATTTCATGCGGTTGTTGTCCTTTCTTTTTAGAACAAAAAAATAAAATCAAATACTTATTAAGGAGTTTTTTATATGCCTTCGTTCAAAAAAGAAATTATGAAACTAGCAAAAAATACGATACTTAGCAATAGGGATATTGCTAAAGTTGTTGGGTGTTCACCACGAACAGTGAATAAGTATGCTGGTTCTCATACAGATAGATGCAAACAAAAAGTTGCTTGTGATTCTGCAGATATTTTTGAAATTCAAAAGACCATTTTAATGCCAGACATTCATTATCCTCATTATGATCAAAGAGTGATGGAGGCGCTGGAAGAATTTATTATTGATTATCAACCAAATGAATTAGTCTATATGGGTGATCAAATTTCATTAGACTGTATTTCATACTGGAATAAAAGAAAACCTCTTTTGAAAGAAGGTCAACGATTATTAAATGATTATAAAGGTTTTGATCATCATATTTTGCAAAGACATGAAGCAATTACAAGTGATTCTTGTAGACGAACCTTTATGATTGGAAATCACGAATATCGAATTGAAATGTATTGTGAAGAACATCCTGAACTTCAAGGAATGATTGATCTTGTTTCTTATCTCGATTTAGAAAATCGTGGTTACAAAATTATTCCCTTTAATGAAATTCACAAAATTGGAAAGTTAAATGTGATTCATGGTTTTTACTGGAATAAATATCATGCAGTAAAAACATTAGAGGCATTTGAAGGGAATGTAGTCTATGCACACGTCCACAATCCACAAATGTATGCTAAAGTATCACCAATTGATAGAAAGGGATATCATACCGCAACAGCTCTTGGATGTCTGTGTAATATCAAACCAGACTATAAAAGAAATGCGCCCAATTTTTGGATTAATCAATTCGCTATTGTAGAACACCTACCGGCAACAGGCATTTTTAATTTATTTCCTATAACAATAATAGAAGGTTCGTTTATGTTTAATAGCAAATATTATGGCAAAAACTTGTAGCATTAATTTATGTGATTATGGTTGCAATCAAAAAGCAACACATCAACTTAAAAATGGAAAATGGTGTTGTAGTAAAAAATGGCAACAATGTCCTGTATATAGAAAGAAAATAAGAGAACTAAATATTGGAAGTAACAATCCTAATTATGGAAAAAAGAGAAGCGAGGAAACAAAGAGAAGACAAAGCAATTCACTAAAGGGACGAACATATATTGATTTACATGGTGTGGTTAAAGCTAAAAAATTAAAGAAAAAATTAAGTAAAATAAAGCAAGGAAAAATACTTTCCAAAGAAACAAAAATTAAAAAAAGTAAAGCTCTTAAAGGAAAAACTTATATAGAACTTTTTGGGGAAGAAAAAGCCAAAGAATTAAAAAAATTAAGAAGTGAAATGAAAAAAGGTTCTAATCATCATATGTTCTTGACAATTGAAAAAATAAAAAAAGAGCGTCCTTTATTTTACAAAATTGAAGAAATGAGATATAATCCAGATAAACCAGAAGAAAAAGAAATACAGGTTCATTGTAAAAACCATAATTGTTCAAACTCAAAAGAGCATAATGGTTGGTTTACTCCAACACGTACTCAATTATACGAAAGAATCAGATGTATAGAAGTTAATGGGAGCGACAATTCATACTTTTATTGTTCTGATAAATGTAAAAATGAATGTCCTTTATATGCATCTAAAGGAGCAGATCCATTTCAACAAACAGATAAATTATACACTCAATCTGAATATCAACAATTTAGAGATTATGTGTTAGAAAGAGATAATTATAAATGTCAATATTGTGGTAAAAAAGCAGAACATGTTCATCATGAAAGACCCCAAAAAACTGAACCGTTTTTTAGTTTAGATCCGGATTTAGCATGGAGTGTATGTAAAAAATGTCATTATGAAAAAGGTCATCAAGACGAATGTTCAACTGGATACCTTGCATCATTACAATGTTAAGCAAAAAAAATCAGGGAATATATGACGCTGTACTATTCCCCTGATTTAATTATGAGCGATGCTATTTTACCTTTGCCGCCAGCATTCTAATTCGGGATGGTATTAACCCAACAGGATTCACATATTATTCGCGTTGGTCGGCATGGGATTTGACCCACCACCACACGGAATTTCAGGGTCTTCCTCAGCAGGTCCCCACGAAAGAAACCATACACATACCATCTTTTAAATTTATTCAATCTGTGATTTTCCAGATACCTTTAATTCCAAGTTCGTGATATGATTTGTGACCTTCATTGATCTTATTCTCGGTCACATTCATTCCACCGATCTCGGTGTAGATGCGCCAATCAGCGCTACGTGATTCAGAAACACAAAGGATAAGTGAAAGAATTATAACTGAGGTAACTATAATCTTGCTCATGACGACTCCTTTCTGAAAATAAAGCAATTAGATTTATTTCTTCACTAATTAATGTACATAATTAGAACAAATTTAATGAAATCCCTACATGGTAATCACTAATGGACTTTAAACAAATTTGAGGTCTTAGTCCATGACCTGTAAAAAGGAGATAAGACCATGACATACAAAGATCAGTTCGTTGTAGAAGTAAAATATAAAGGAAAAATCCTCAGAGTACAAGATGATATTGTACGCCTACCTTTTGGGAGTGAATACTCACTCTATCTGAAAAATTTAAACTCAAGAAAAGCATCCGTAAAAATTTCAATTGATGGAGAGGATGTACTTGATTATCAATCTCTAATCCTGCAAGCAAATTCAAGTATAGAACTTGAAGGTTTCTTAAGAGGAACTCAAGCAACAAATAAGTTTAAATTTATCAAAAAAACAAAAGAAATCCAAGACCATCGTGGTGATAAAATAGACGATGGAATAATTCGTGTAGAGTTTGCATATGAAAAAGCAGAACCAATCCGAAAAATTATTCTTGAGGATCATTACTATCATTATCATAGGTTCAATCATTATCACTGGAATTATAACAATTGGTTCACAGGAGACTCTCAAGTAAAATATACTTCAACAACTAGAAATACCAGTAATAATGTAAACGGACAATCTTCAATTGCAGTAGAAAATTCATCGAAAGGAATGGCAGGAGAACCTATAGCACATACATATTTCAATCATGTATCAATGAATTCTCTTGGTGTTGAATCTCTGGGTCAGCCATTGGATGACGAAGGAATTACTGTAAAAGGTTCTGAATGCCATCAATCATTTAGATACGGAACAATTGGCGAACTTGAACAATCTGAGGTTATCATAATCAGATTAAGGGGTATCACAGGAGCCAATGAATCAATTCAACAACCTGTAACTGTCAAAACTAAATTAACATGTTCAACATGTGGCAGAGTTTCAAAATCATCTGCAAAATTTTGTTCAAACTGTGGAACATTTTTAGAATAAAAAAATAATCTCATGTAGGGTTTTATTGGGAGCATGATCATTTGAGCATGCTCCCTTTTTTTATGCTGATTTGTTTCAACAACTACTTTAAGAAGTTGCTGTAGTTTCTTGCGACATTCCAATGTCAAAGTATTTTGTTGCATATATGAGATCAGAATCAATAGATCTGACTGAGATATATACATCCCATCTTTTTTAAATTGAACTCCAGTTTTCGATAATTGATACGTAGGTTCGGCGTCCAAACTCGTTAAATATTTAGAACAAAATATAAAACCGACCTCATCATAAAAAGGATAACAATGATATGAGTAAAAATGTAGAAACAATAGAAGTCAATTCTGTGGATGACTATGGTAAATGTTTAGCAGATTCTGTGAATAAAACATTCGCTGGTGATAGAGTTAAACCGTCAGGTTATGTTGAGATTTATGAGGAGGATGAGGATGGTAAAAAGAAACTTATTGGACGGCATAACCTTGTCTTATATAATGGCAGAGAATGGTTAGCTCAAAAGATTATTAATCGAAACAATAGCAATATAACGCCTACAAAAGATGAATGGGTAAACTGGTTTGGTCTTGGCGATGGAGGTGTCATTCCAGGCGATCCATTTAACCCGGTTCCACCAATTATCACAGAAACAGATTTAGCATCCAGGGTGATGATCACTGCCACCGATTCATCTGCTGCTGATTATCATACAGTCAGTCCGGGATACCCAGAAGAAGGTTATTACAAGATACCATTTGATACTGTTGATTTTGAGCAAGATGCTCAGAATGATGATACATGGTTAGTCATAAAAATTACAGTAAATGTTGGTATAGACGATGCCAATGGAAAACAATTAAGTGAAGCAGGATTATACACTGCTGAATCAAGTGCTGGCGGTTATAGTGGAAATTTTAATATTTTTTCAAGAGTTACCTTCCCATCAATTGTTAAGACATCTGACCGCAGAATTATATTTAACTGGTTCTTGTATGTATAAAAAGAAGGAGATTTAAGATTTTAGTACTCTTGAAAAAGGATTTTTGATATAGACCTGGAGAGAAAGGAAAATAAATAAAGAATAGAGCTAATTAAAAATTAGAGAAATTAAAAATAGGAGGAATATGAGATATGAGTAATGTATCTCCGGGTGTTTTTACCAAAATCATCGACCTCTCTCAGTTTGTACAAGCAGTACCCTCAACAATCGGCTTTATTGCTGCACTAACAGAGAAAGGCGAGGACAACGTCCTCAAATTCATCGGATCCCGTGCCGATTTTATTTCAGAATTTGGAGAACCAAACATTTCAATTTATGGCAAAAATTATGGACAAGGTCCATATTGTGCCTACAACTACCTTGGCGAATCAGGTGCTCTTTATTTTATGAGAGTTATGTCTGATAACGCCACATTTGCAAATATACGTATTGATGCCACAATCGGTGCGACTGATACAACTGCAGGTTATCAGATCACATTTGTTGAAGGTATGAATAGTGTAGACGAATTTGGAACTAATTTACAAATGTCAGGTACTACATATCCAATCGCTTTCTTGCGTCCAATCGGTCGTGGTCAGTGGTACAACAAATTGGGTATCAGATTAACCGAAGTATCAAATCCAACCTTATGGGATCAATATGTACTTGATGTTTATGAAAGACAATCAGATGGTCAAGATGTTATTGTCGAATCATTTGAAGTTTCTTTTGACCCCCTGGCAAGAGATAATGCTGGAGAATCATTATGGATTGTTGATATCCTGAACCTTTATTCTTCTGTTCTTCGTGCAGAAATGTACATTGATGAAGACACTGGTAGATATTCGGATGGATATGAAGAAAATATCCGTGTTTATGATAAAGATATCGGAACAACATCTGTAGTATTGACAGGTGGTTCAGCTACAATTTCAGATGTTAAACAAGATTTTAGCGATTGGGAATCAGCTACTGGTCCGGCCGATTATGTTGTGATTGCCAAAGATGCAAGAGGAATCGAAGTTTGGGGTTGGTTGGGAGCTGCATCAGGTGTTGATAATGAAACAGTTGCAGTTTATGCCGATAGAATGATAACAGATCAAACATGGAATGGCAATACAGCAGAGTTTGATGTTAATTCTGAAATTGAATATAGAATTAAGAAATCATATGGTTCTATTGCTGATGCTTTTACTTCATCCGAACCTGTTCCATTAAGGAAGGGTTTAGATGGAGACTTACTAAAAGCAGATGGTTCATTAGATACAGTTGAAGCAACAATTCTATTGAATCAAGCATATTCAGGGATTATTGATGATAATGTTCTTGATAACGAGAATGTTTACTTCTCAATGGTATTTGATTGTGGTTATCCATCAGATGTAAAAACAGCAATCAGTAATCTGTGTCAAACCAGGCGTGACTGTGTTGGTATTCTTGATAATGGTGATAATGCAACAGTTAATCTGGCATTGTCAGCAAGAAATAACACACATACATTTAACAATTACTTTGTTGCTCTATATGAAGAATATAATAAAGTATTCGATTCATTTACAGGGCAAGATATGTGGGTTTCACCAATTTATCATATGTCTTATATTTTACCAAGAAACGATACTGTTGCTGAACTATGGTTTGCAGCAGCTGGTTTTAACAGAGCATCTATTGATACAATTAAAGAATTAAGATTTAACCCAAGACTTGGTGAAAGAGATCAAATGTACTTAAAACAGCTTAACCCAATTGTAAAATTCAATCCGGGGTATGTAGTTTGGGGGCAATTGACATCTCAAGCGAAAGCCTCTGCTTTACAAGACTTGAACATCGTTCGACTTGTTCTTTACATCAAGAGAGCATTTGAAGATTTCTGTCGTTTCTTTATCTTTGAACAAAATGATGAAATCACATGGTCATTAGTTGCAGGTCAATTAGTTGAGTTCCTTGAAGTTATTAGGAAGAAACGTGGCCTCTATAATTACTCAGTAGAAGTAGGTGCAACAGAATATGAAAGAAAGACAAAGAAATTCCATATAAACGTAACTCTTGAACCGACAAGAGTTGTTGAACAGATTCAGTTGAATTTCTTCATCGTTTAATATCCAAAAAAAAGACCCGGGCAGAGAATATTCGCTCGGGTCTTTTTTTCGTCGGAACTCTATTAAGGGGTAAGGGGCATTCCAAGAGGAACAACTGACATAGAATGCTTCAATGAACCATCAAAGAGCTTGGTTGTATAAGCTCGATAAATGAGAACATTTTTTTGTCTGTCATATGTTCTTGAAATTCTCATGACCTTAGTTCCAATTGATTTCTTAAAGTTGGTTACATTGTGGTTTGTCGATGTATCAATAATAGGCTTTCCATCTCTCATGGGAATCGGACCTGTCAGACGACATGCAATTGATACATTGCTGGGGTCAGAAAATTGCCATCCGGTTGCTACAATATGGGTTACGTAGATACTGATAAATGGATTTTGAGGGTCATCAATCCTCAAAGTTTCCAGGTCATAGTTGTTAGGACCAAGACGGTCAATCGCAAGAAATCTGTCAATACGAACTGCAGTTGGACCTGCTTCAGCTTTTGTGGACAGAGTGAACATTAAAACAACCACTGCGAGTACCATTACAATGTTTCTCATTTGATGATCATACTTCATAATTTTCTCCTTTTGTTTACATGTTATCTAAATCATAATCCATGGAATCAATTTCAGCTTGTAATTTCTGAACTTCTTCCATTGCCTTAATCGCTTCTTTGTAAACTGCATCGTTCAAGAAATGAACTACATTGATAATAAGAAAATTTATCCTCAACACTTCCTGACCACGTACATAATTGTAACGGCCATCTCTCCATTTCTTTGCCCAATGCATATAGATTTTATCCGACATCCCCCTTCTCATGAGATTGTCAATTGATTTAACAACCAACCCTAATTCCTGAAACAGTTGAAGGACGAAGAAACATATATTGGGATCAATTAGAGCGTTATTCATTGAGTTGAAAACTGCTGAGTGTTTTATTGCATCCGTAAATATTTGTGCTTTTCTCAAGTCCATTTTTTCAACTTGAAAAATTCCAACATTCTCTCTCATTGAAAGATGACTATGAATATCGAAGTTCGGCGGTACAGCTACAAATTCCGCCATAACATAATTGTTTACAACAGTATTTAATTCACGATGATCGTATGGATCATCAATATTCATGTTCATATCATCTTCTTTGGAATGTGTTAAATTAGTGTCTGCTAATCCTAATGAACTTCTGCCCTCCCCAGTCGTTTTCATGTTCAAGTTCAGCAAAGAACTGACCGCTTTCATCACCGTATTCAAAAAAGTAGGCATACAACCCCTCATATTTTTTTGCCAGCTTCATAGCATAAGCGGTGCATTGTTGTTCGGATTTTAGTTCTTGTTCTTGCCACGCTTGTTGCTGCCAAAGATCATTGTTATGAAATTCTTCCATGGTGATGCCATGTTTTTGACAGAACTTCTTATCGTAATCCCAATCGTAGTGTGTGAGTCCTTCTACATATCCACAATCAAGTTCTTGCGCTGTTTTCTCAATGAACAATTTTGAATCCGGCGCGACACGAAGACCTTTTTGCTTTTTCGCATCTTTAAAGATTTGATCTATAAAATCACTACGCCTTATATATTTAGCAACATCTTTACGACTCTCAATACGGTGCGGCCAAAAAACCACAAATGAAGAAGAACTTGAATTGGTTACAAAATCTGTTTTTATTTTCATTAATTCTCCTTACAAACACAGTGGGCACATATGCCGGTTATGTGCTAATTGTGATCTAAATTTTTGAAATGAATCGCCTTCTTTCCAAATAGGTTTTAATCCCTCTGTAATTGGAATAGAAAACACATCTGGATCAGCAAAACTACAAGGCATGAATTTCATATCCGGTGTGATATATGCGGACATTCGTGCTGCTTCACATGTATCAACAGCTGCTTTTTGAACCTCAGATGGATTTCCGTAATTCAATACATGATTTACAAGGCAGCTATCCATACCAACCTTGAATGTGCAATGTGGTTCAAAGATTATTTCTCCAAATAGTTTCAACATTTCTTTGGTTGGTTTTAACGGAAGCTTTGCTCCAGCTCCGTGGGGTTTAAATAATAAAAAGATAACAGCATTCAACCCAGAAATATCAAAGGTCCACTTATCAGGGGTATAACCCTGAATAATCCTGTAACACTTGTTGAATGTTTGATTTGAGAATATCTGATGAATGTTGGTTTTAATTCCGGCTTTGATTAACCGGTCTAACGCTTCATATGTGTATGTCTTCTCATAATCACTTACAGCAACAGCGCCACATAGTTTAGAAATTTCAATTTGTTCATCTGTTAAGCCAATGCCGCTTGTTGTATAGTTGGGAACTATATTATTCATTCGACAATATTCAATAATTTCGCCGAAATGCTCATGATGATTTGGATCGCCACGCCCCCCAAGAGCAACTTGATTGACATGATACGATGCTTCATCAATGATTTTTTTAAAGTCTGATAACGTCATATTCGGACGATTTTCATGTCCCTGATAACAGAATGGGCATTTGTGTTTACAGGTGCCCATCACACCGATATCAAGTAGAGATGGCATTTCAAGGACAAATGGATCTTCATGCCCGTTGATACCTCTGGTAATCTCCAGTCCGTTATGGGTGTTGAAAAGAATTTCGTACTCGTTGTTTTTGAAATGCTTGTTAAATTTTAGAATCATGGCTTTTAAATTCCTCATCTGTACTTTTGTTTAAGGGTTTTACTTCCTTCGTTTCTGTATCCTTTATTATTTCTTCAATTGTGGATTTGGGATTAATAACTTCTGCCTGATTTTCATTTTCATTCTCTTCACCAAAAATAGGTTATATGCATGATGGTGGACAAACTGAAGCCTCTGCTTTTTTAACCATTTGTTGTCCTCCTTAGTAAAAAAGTTAGTCAAATCATTTTATTTATTAGATATTAATATATATAGATGATTGAACTTTTATTGACGACATGCTAACAAGTTTAGAACAAAATATAAAATAGATTGCTGGTATTAGAATGGAAACAATAGATAAAATATTAGAAAGACGCAAAGTTAAAGATGAGGAAGCAGTTGGGGGGTTTGCGATTGATTCATTCCCCGAGATTCCAAAGAAGAAAAAACGTCAAATTATCAGAACTATCTATCCTGAGTCTAAAATGGAAACTATTCCAAGACGAGCAATGATCGACTTGGATTTGACAATTCATAAATACTCTAAGGGGTATAAAGATGGTGAAATATATGACGAACCTTTCAGTGGAGCTAAAAAAGTTATTAACTGGTTAAGAAAACAAGGTTATGAAATTGTGATTTTTACTACTCGAGCATCAAAAGAAAATGCTAAAGAGCAGGGTGGGGATCATAAAGAACAAATTAAAAAAGTTGAGAAGTGGTTAAAAAAATACAATATTTATTTTGATCAAATCACTGCTGAAAAATTAGCAGCTGATTTTTACATTGATGATAAAGCCATTCATATACCAAATGGGAATTGGAACACAGTTCTCAACGTTATTAAAAAACGTGTAAAGTATAAAGTTGCTTAGCAACTAGGAGGACACTAACATGGGTATGAAATATTCATTTGCCGAACTGGGACAAAATATTTTAACAAGAAAGTTTGGCGGAACAACAGTTGGTGTTGCTGACCCTTATGTAACTGGCTACCATTTTGTATGGTTTGACAAGATTCCACCGGGATTAGCAGGTTATATTGCTAGTAATGGAATTAGCGGTATATCAACAACTGGAGAAATTCAAAACATATTAGCAGCATCGTGTTTATCTGTAACACCTCCGGGTGGTACTCTAAACAAAATTGAATACACAGGTCTTGGTGGTGTCAAATGGGCGGTACCAGGTAACATTGATTACGGTAACACTGTCTCTGTAAAATTCCTTGAGTTTAACAAGACACCTATATTGGATATCATGCATAACTGGGTAAAATTGATTAAAGATTACAGAACAGGTGCTACTGATTTAGAAGACGGTTCAGAAGGTGAAGGTTACACAAAGAAAACTTATGCTGGCTTGATGTACTATTGGACAACAGCACCAGATGCGAAAACAGTAGAATTTTATGCAGCATATGATGGTGTGTTCCCTGGCAAGGATCCACAAGATTTGTTTACAAGTGACGTGGAAACTGTTGGTCGACTTGATCTTGAAATTGAGTTCAACGTAGATTACGCATGGCGTGAACCATGGGTATTGCAGAAATGTCAATCATTCGCAAATACCTTTGCACAAGTTAAAGATACAGTAAAGAATTACGGTTTAAGACAATCGTCTGGAACATAAATACAAAAGGAATAACCATCCAATGAAGACTGGTTCAAAACATTCTGAAGAAACCAGAAGAAGAATGAGTGAATTAAAAAAAGGTAAAAATAACCCAATGTATGGAAAAAAGAGGGTTATGTCAGAAGAAACAAGAAAAAAGATGAGTGAAGCACACAAAGGAAAATTCAGTGGAATGAAAGGAAAGAAGTTATCAGAGAAAACAAGAAGACTTCTCAGTGAAAAAAGAAAAGGTAAAAATAACCCAATGTATGGAAAAAAGAAAATAGTTACTGAAGAAACTAGAAGAAAAATGAGCCAAGGAAGCAAGATAACAATAGAAAAGTTAATTCAGAGATATCCATTTTTTTCTTCTATTGAAGAAATGAGATATAATCCAGAAAATAAAAATGAAATTCAAGTGAGATGTAAGAATCATAAATGTAAAAATTCTAAAGAGAAAAATGGATGGTTTACACCTAACGGAACTCAAATGGTAGAGCGGATAAGACAACTTGAAAATCCAGATGGAAACGAAGGCAGTTATTTCTACTGCTCTACAAAATGTAAAGAAGAATGTCCTTTATATAATTTTAGATGGTCAAACAAATTTCACAAAACTAAATATTATTATACATTGGAAGAATATAAAATTTTTAAAGAATTTGTATTAGAAAGAGATAACTACAAATGTCAGTATTGTGGAAAAAAAGCAGAACATGTTCATCATGAAAGACCACAAAAACTAGAACCATTCTTTTCACTTGATATAGATTTAGGTTGGTCTGTATGTAAAGAATGCCACTATAAATATGGGCATGTAGATGAGTGCTCTACTGGAAAATTAGCAAATATAAAATGTAGAGGAGAAATAAATGTTACCTAAATCTGCTTATCAAACAATTGCGGCATGTATGCTTTATGATTCTGATTTGCCGAAAGATCTGAAACTGGAGATCTTAGAGTTTATTGAACATGCAACATCTGAGCAGATATTGCATTACCTTATTCATGATGAATTTGTAAGAGAGAATGAAACTCGTCTTGTTGATGAGAGTTTCATTCTTCCTGCTGCTTTAATTACTGCTGCATCTGCGGCTGGCCGCTCTATATATTCAAAATATTTTAGTGCAGGAGCTCAGGCATGTAGAGATAAAGTTGGGATTGCAAAGAAAGCATGTATGAAACATTACAAAGCACGTGGAATTGCTGGAAAAGTTTCTGCATTAAGAAGAGAGATGGCCAAGTGTGCAAATACTCCAAAACCTGATAAATGCAGAAAAATGTTCCTGAATTATATTCGCAATGCTGAAAAAGAGATGAGAAAAATACAATCTCAATAATACTATTATTAAGAACAAAATATAAATATTTCTTAATGTAATTACAATGAGGAAAAGGAGAAGAAAAAATGTACACAAATATTGTTAATATTCCAGATTCGATTCTATTCCTAACTTCTTGTAGGTTAGCGATTAAAGAATCAGTCCTTATCAATGAAGATATTGACTCGGAAGACAAATATGGACTAGTTGATTTCGTAATGAACGAAGCTTCTGATTATCAAATCATGAACATCGTTGTTAATGACGAGTTCGTTGAAGAAAAATATAGCCCATTGGATGAGATAGATCTTTTTGATCAGTATAAGGAAATGGTTGTTGAAAATATCTATGATTTTGCTGGTGTCCTTGAAAGTAAAGACTTAAAAGGTCTGTTATATGAAATCGGTCCTGTATCACAGGAAGGTATTTCTACCGCTGTTCCTATTCTTGAGTTCCTACATGAAACAGGCGCACTTCAAGAAAAAAGTAAAGTAAGCGATACCGTTGCCGCAATGGTCAAGAAAATGAAAGAAAGAGGCGCATCTGCTGGTGAGATTACTGCTGCTATTAAAGCAAAAGGCGGTCGTGCTGGTAGACGCTTGGCTGCTAAACCAGGTCAGGCAGTTGGTGCAGCTAAGAAATTCACTACTGGTGTTAAACAAGGCACAAAAATTGGTGCAATTTCTAACAAAGATGTTGCCGCATCACAAAGAGCTGGATCCAAAGTTGGTGCTAGTACTGCAGCCGGCATGACCAAAGCAAAAAAGATGGCTGCTACAACAAAGGGTAGAGCAAAAGACGTTGCTGGAAGTGCTGCTAAGAAAACTGGTGCTGACAAATTTGCTACAGGTTATAAACAAGGTAAGCAAATGGGATATATTAAAAATAAAGACGTTAGTAAAGCACAACGTCTTGGTTCAGCCACTGGTGCTCCTGTAGGTATGGCAAAACGTGGCGCTACAGCTGCTAAAACAAAAGTCGCTGGTGCTGTAGATCAAACTGGTAAAGCTGTCAAAGGCGCTCTTATAACAAAAACTGGTAAAGCTGGAGCAATCGCTCTCGCAGCCGCAGCTATTTATGGTGGCGTAAAAGCGTATCAAAGATTTATGAGCCAAGCAGCTAAAGCATGTGCCGGACAATCAGGTGCTGCTAAAACAGCTTGCATGAAGAAATACAAAGCAAATGCTATCAGAAGACAAATTGCAGTTACACAAAAGGGTATGGCTTCATGTGGCAATGCTAAAGATCCTGCTAAATGTAGAGCAGCAATTCAGGCGAGAATCCAAAAGTTGAACAGCAAATGGGCTAAATTGAATGTCTAATTAAATATTTCAAGAATTATCAATTATAGATACGAAGGAAAGGAGATAGATCTATGACTTTTACAGGTTTCCAAGTGCAATATCCCGAGTATGAGGTTATTACACCGCAAACAAAACAATCATTTACATTACGTTCATTAAATGTAAGTGAAGAAGAAAATTTAAAAGGAAGTTTAGTAACACCGAATAAAATTGCTGATCATTTAAATGCCTGCATTTTTCAGTCTATTGTAAAGAAGCCAGAGGGTATTGTGACTCTGGATGATTTTCTTAGAAAGACCACATTAAAAGATCGTGATGCTCTTTTATATGGTCTTTATCATATTACATATGAAGAGATAAGAAATTATCGAGTCAAATGTAGAGCATGTGATAATGAATATGAGGTAACCGTTCATGCATCTAGTACATTCAACTTCAATCCTTATCCAGGTGACGACATATTAAAAGAAAAAGGAACTTTTGAATTGCCTGTCACAAAGGGAGTTTTTGTGACTATTAAACAACCAACTCTTTTTGATGAAATGGCAAGCATCAAAGCTCTTGCATCACGTCCTGGATCAACACTTGAATTGATCACTGAAACATTGATCATTGAAAAGTTTGAACAAGATATTCCTGAAAGAAAGGATCCAATTGTTTATAAGGATCGAGTTGATGTTATTGACGCTTATATGAGTCTTCCAGCAAAAGATAAGCGAGAGATTTTTAAATACTACACCAATAAGTTTGGGAAGTATGGTGTTGATTTGAAGATGCAAAGTAATTGCACTAGTTGTGGCAATGAGGATATTCATACTATTGATTTAGTGGAAAGCTTTTTTCGTTCATTGTACTCAGCATAATGATATCATCAGATACAAGAATACCCTTAATGAAAATATATATGCTTGTATGGAGATGAGTAAACAATCTTATGTTGAGTGCCTTTCTATGCCATTCAAACGATTTCAGGATTACATGGAGTGGAAGGCCAAGTTGGAAGATGAAAAGCAGAAAAAGATTAATGAGGGAATGAACAAACATGGCAAATCTTTTAAGTAGGTTTAGCAAAACTGTTGTTGGTTCTGACTCGAAACTTGCCGACTATAAATCTAAAATTGCAAGTAGTGGGGATTTTAAACGAATCTCTGATATTCATGTAATTTTAAATTCATGGAGCAATATTCTTACTACCCCAAGAAGAACTTATATGTTTGATCCGGAATACGGTAGTGATTTATATAAATTAATCTTTGAACCTGCTGATGAAACAACACAACAAGCGATTATTGATGAAGTTGTTTCAGTCCTGAGGCGTTATGACAATCGAGCAAGAATAAATGATATTAATGTTGAATTTCTACCCAATAGAAAAGGATTCGCTCTTGCAGTTGATGTTGAATATAAAGGAGATACTAGTCAGCTTGAAGTTGTTATTGATGAGGAAACATACTTTCAATTTTTTGAATCATCAGCTACGGTGGGTTAAAATATGATTACAGACTACGATAAAAAACTATTAACGGAGGCGGGGAGAGATTATATCTTTGATATTGTCCTTGAAAGTAAATACCTGAAAGAAAATATTTCATTTAAGGAACATGTTCTCTTATGTGATCAAGTTAATAATCTTACATATGAAGAAGTCATTTCCCTAACAATTACAGAAGACATTCGTGCGTTTGAAGGGAAGTTCAGTAAGTTTCTTAAATATAGCATTGCTGCAATTGCGGGAATGCCTTTAGGTCCTACTGGTCCTCCAACCGCAATGTTTATTTTATATCTCTATCGTAAACTAACAGATACCTGTGAACGCTCCTGTTTCAGAAAATTTCCACTCTCTAAACAAAGAAAAATTTGTAAATATGAATGCCAATTAAACGCCGCCAGGAAAATGGCAAATGACATTCGTTCAGAAATTGCAAAATGTAGTCAGTTTACAAGAGTTGTAAGCTGTGAAAAGAAACTTCAGAAAGAGTATATCAAGTGGGCAAAGCGCGTTCAATTGTTAATTGTAAAATTAAACCGTGCAAAATTAGACCTTGCTGAGAAGCAGAGGAAAGCAAATGCTAAAGAATTATCAAGAAATGCCAGAGCATTAGCTGCTGGTCTTGATCTTTCTGGAATGAAATTATCTGATTTTATTGCTGAAAACAAACAACTTCGTGATAGACTTCCATTTGAAAAACACTTGGAGCTTTATAATGCTGTTGCTTCAAATGAAAGTGAAAATATTGATGGGCCTGCTCCATTCAAAGTAGATCCAAAAAAAGAAAAACAATTAAGACAAGCAATGTATTTAGGACTGTGGATTGTTCCTATTCCATTTTTTAATGATTTAGTTAACTATCTTGTGAAGAAATATAGTGCAGGTTGTGCAGGCAAATGTGGTGCTCAAATGAAGATACCAAAAGATGTTTGTTATAGCCAATGTGCGTATCTCGGAGCAAAATATGCAGTTCAAGAATTGAATAAACAAATGAGTAAATGTAATAAAGCAGATACTCCTGAAAAAGTTTATAAATGTAAGAAGACAGTTTTAAAACTTAAAGAAGATTGGAAACAAAGAGAAGTCGAACGTAAAATTAAATTTGAAGCTCTCTTGAGAAGAAAGATTCAAGATGCGAGAGAAAAGAAACAAAGA